>Ga0228710_1004840_pt1 | contig 21152 bp, 10 predicted proteins | sample MedpolnodulmetaG_FD_177995 | JGI IMG/M metagenome (GOLD analysis project Ga0228710, IMG submission 177995) | Root nodule microbial communities from Medicago polymorpha collected in Santa Monica, California, United States - pink nodules | ecosystem: Host-associated > Plants > Roots > Nodule... | reverse complement strand
ACATATCCAAACATAAATAGCTTATCAAGTATAAGAGCTTATGATGTAAGCTCTAATGTTATAAGCCCTAATGCTATAAGCATCTATATAAGTTGTTTATCCAAACGGGGCCAAACTCTTTTTTGTTGTCCACAGTGTACCAACACTTTTTTGTGGTCAATATTTCACTAACGCTTGTATAATTATATTTTTATTTTTTATGTGCAAATGAATGTTTGTTGCGCTATAATGTTCCAAAAAGTACACAATTTTATTTGTGCATCAATAGTTACGTACAATCCATGTTTTCTTGGATGGTATGTGAAGTGGGGGTGTTATATCACTGCGTTTGTTCAAACTGCAAGTGTAAAAAGTGCATGTAGATTTTGGTTAAATTGTGTTGAGTGTTGTCGATTTATGTTGTTAAATTATGATTTATGAGTCGTTGTTAAATTATGAGTTTTGTCGGTTTATGTTGTCAATTTTGGTTGAATTATGATTGTTGGTAATTGTTGTTGATTAAGACTGGTGGTAATTGTTGCTGAATTATAAGTCGTGGTTATTGTTTGTTGGATTGAATAATAAATGTTGGTTATTGTTGTTGAATTGAATCATGAATGGTTGTTATTGTTGTTGAATTATGATTGGTGGTTCTAATTATGTTTAAGCCCAATGTAAGAACAACAGTTTGGGTCCAAACCCCCATACAGATCGGTTTGTAAGTCCCGATCCTTGCTAAAATGAAGGGGGGAAAGATGGATTGAGTTGTAACTCCCGAATGAGTGCGAACGGAAGTTACCCCAAATGAGTGCGGTCAGGAATTACAAGGAGCATTTTTGAATTTTTACCTGAAGTTTGAGTAGGGGTGACAAAATGTTGGGCCAACCCGTTTAACCCGCCATTTTAGGCGGGCTGGGGTGAGATTTTGAGCTCATCTCTCTAGTTGGCCCGCCCCTGTTATGCCCGCTAAAAAAGCGGGTCATAGCGGGGTGGGGCGGGCTAGCCCGCGGGCTTATCAAACTTTCTTTTTTTAACTATTAGTAACATAATTTTTAATTTACACACCCCATAAACACTTTTGCAAAACCACTAAACAAATTTTAATAACTTAATTTTACCAACTGTTGCAACAACACTCGGAGCATCGCATATCTATTACCTAGACGATGATTAACTTAGGGACGTTGAACAAATTACGTAGACTCTTTATGGTTGATTTATTTTGAGACTTATTTCACGTTGTTGGATTTATTTTGTAATTTGTTTTATGTTGGATGTATGGTGGATTTACTTAATGTTAGAGGCATTATATTGAATTTATTGTTTTTATAATAGCAGAGTATTTGTTAATAACAATCGACAAAAAAATATTTTAAAAAATAAACGGGCCAACCCGCCAGCCTGCTAGTTCGCCTTTAGGCAGGGCGGGGTGTGAGTTTGAGCTCACCCCTCAAGTTGGCCCGCCCCACCCCATTTTTGACGGACTAATAGCGGGTTGGGCCTAAACGGGGCGAGCTGGCCCGTATTGTCATCCCTACGTTTCAGCAAATGAAGTGGTCTATTGAACATTTTTTGTTTTTTTAAAATATGGAAGATGTGGTTACCAAGGTTGTTATAAAAAAATCTAGTCTTTTTTCCCTGACTGCTGGACTCTATTTTGTCTTAAAAAAATTAGTTCGTTTTATTGTAACTATTACTTTTTTAGAGGACATTTAACATGTGGATTGTGGTTCAAAACCGCAATTCTCCATTTTACAAATTTAATGTGTGAGTTTTGCTATTAAGCTCTTTCAAACCAATAAAAAGAAAGAAGCACGAAAAAATGAAGGAAATTAAAAGGGATGGAAATCCCATGTACCACAGTAGCGGCGGGTAAGGCTACGACAGCGGCGACCAGAGGAAGCTCGTGATGAAGTAAGGTGGAGCTCCGATAGAGAAATGGCTATAAAACACGGACACTCTTCAAATTAGGTGTGTCTCAGTATCGAACTTGCGACGATGTTTGATACCCATAGGACACTCTTAGAACATGTGTGAGGTTACTCATAAAAGTAAAAACAAAAATTCCTTTTTATTGCTTCAACATATCTTTGACACTCCTAGGACTCATCTACAAAGAATATTGTACAAAAAAAAGTTCCCTTTTTCTTTAAATAACAATAATATGAATTTAAAATATTCATAAATTATTTGTTCATCAATATTGGTCTATGATTCAAGGGAAAGTTTTCTTTTCTCTGTAAAGACTCTAATCTCAGTCTCACTCACTTCACATAAATGCATGGAAAGTTCGGAAAACCCCAAACAAGGAACAACACTGGTCCAACATATATGTCCGTTATTATATCAGTGATCCACACTTCAGAAGATATATCAATCCTGTACTAAATTGTTGAGGCTTTCTTGTGTTGCAAGTTAGCAAAATACTTGTAAGTACCCTATTTTCTTCTGCTAACGCATAAAACAACAGTATCTAGAATTTTTCCTCTTGTTTAACTGTTTTGGTGCATCTGAAGACATGTCTGGTCTTGTATATTGTTTGTTATCATATATTGTCTGGTTCAGCGTTGTTTCGTTTTTCAATGAATATGAATCAATCTGGCTTGTTTCAATTGGTCTCAAGTGATTCTGATTTGATAAAGCCGGTACTATTTTGTTGTAATTTACTTCCTTCATGCTAAGATCTGCTCCTGTTTGCCTGAATGAACCAAAAGGAAATAAAAGTGTCAAACAAATATATTGTAAACTACATTTTCTGATACTTGCCTTGTATGTAACAATATATACACAAAAACATAATTTTTGCAATTGTTTGTCTAATTAACCATTCAAGAATCTCACATTGTATAGCAATATAGTCTAAGCACTGACTATAAATTGGAAACAATCCTCACCTTACAAAGCAGTTCTGTGAGGTGGAGTTAGACTTACCTGAAGTTTTGGATTTCATAGAGATCATCTGAACTTTCCCGTAGTATGTTGCTGCTTGGTCCTTTGGCACTGACATCATTTTCCACAGACGGTTGAACAAGTTTTGCAGAATATGGATACTCTTTGTCGCCTTTTTCTTTGCAGCTTGTCTCATCATTAACAAAGCTAAAAGAGAACCTGCGTGAACGAAATCCGTATTTCTGAACCGATGAAATAGCCCTTTCTAATGTTTCTAAAGCCTGTTTTACATTTGAGCTGATATATACATTACTCTTTCTCTTCAATACACCTCTTATATTATCATATTCAATTGAAATGTCATGTTCTTTATTCACATCCTTTTCGATTTGTACAACATCTTCAATATTTGCTTCTACGGTCTCTTCACTATCTGCGTCGACAATCTCACAATTCTTTTGGCCCTTTAGCACAATAGATGTATCAACTTCCTCAACTGAAATGTCATTTACTTTCTTTACATTCTTTTCAATTTGTACAATCTCTCCAATATCTGCATCTACAATCTCACATTTACTATTTCCTTTTAGTACTTTCTTGACATCCTTCTCAATTTGTACAATCTCTTCAATATTTTCTTCTACAATCTCTTCACTGTCTGCGTCGACAATCTCACAATTCCTATTGCCATGTAGTACAAAAGATGTATCACCTTCCGCGGTTGAAATGGCATGCACTTTCTTGAAATCCTTCTCAATTTGTACAATCTCTTCAATATTTTCTTCTACAATCTCTTCATTGTCTGTGTCGACAATCTCACAATTCCTATTGCCATGTTCAATATTTTCTCCTACAATCTCTTCACTGTCTGTGTCTACAATCTCACAATTCCTATTGCCATGTAGTACAAAAGATGTATCACCTTCCTCGGTTGAAATGTCATGCACTTTCTTGAAATCCTTCTCACTTTGTACAATCTCTTCACTACCTGTATCTAAAATCTCACCATTGTAATTATTTGCATTTTGGTTGCTTCTATCCTCCTGAGACATATTTTTCACCCAATCTTGCTTACTTTGACTAAGCTCTTCAGCAGGAAAAATGCTTTCAACTTGCTTAAGCTCGTCCTCATCCATAGCATTTGATTCATCGGTATTGTATAGAGCTTTACGAATTCTAACATACAACAAGTCAGTTAAGGCCTTGCCGAATTCTTTGTCGCCGTTCATCTTAGAAGCTACAGCCTATAACAATACCAAGTGCTGGTTAATGTCAGAAGATGATAAAAAAGAACTTACAACTATAATTTTTAAAAGAAGCATATCTGAAAAGAATGTATAACCTTCTGATAAAGTCTGAAACCACTGCCAATGAGTTGCCTTGAAATGAAATTTATAAGGGATGGAGGCATAAAATCCAGCTTGATATCCAAATTTCCTATTGCCCTACAAAATTTGACAAAAATTAATTAAAATACATTAGAATACTCAATCATAATTTTTCATGAAACAAAATATTACTTATTGGTAAAGCAGCTATTTGCAAAATCAATGATAAAAACTATCTATCCGAAGAAGTTAAATAACCGAGGTTCAAACCCAATGAAAGAGAAAACTCTAACATGACAACTTATATACTAACATTTGCCAATCAACAAATGATATAAAATCCTTTCAAGCTACTACTAATGTTTGAGTACTCGCTTAAAAACACTCACCGGAAATAACTTCTTTCAGATGTCACCTTTTGTATAACAAAACCTCCCAACAAATCAATTCTCACAACACCCTTTGCTTCAGGAATCACATCATTGTTGAAGCCATCAATAGTCTCATTAATTTTCTCCGACTCAGTGACCTGAAAGAAAATTAAGCACAAATTTCTTAAAACATAAAGATAATAGTTAACTTTCTATATAAAGAAAAGAAAAGAAAAAAGAATCGAGGTGAGTACCGTTTTCAAAAGAACAACTATCAAGTCATCTTGAATGTACTCAAACAGATAATAATGCGCTATAGCCTCCCTTGTAGACAGTGGCCATGGAGGCTTCATCCTTTCTTACAAAATATGGAACAATATAAGCATTCAAAAAGTGAAGGCGTTTAATATGGCAAGTGACATTAAAATGTGATATTTTTTTCAATTGTTGCTTGCAATACAAACCTTATTAGTGCTATTTGTTCTCCAGTCTGGACCTTCTGCAAACAATCAGATGCAGTAACTTTGAAAGTAGGAACAGTAAACTGTGGCCACCTGAGAAATGAAAATTGTGATAAAGGTTATTTTATCAAGAAGTATCACATAGATTCAAATTAATTTGTATGCTAAATAATATCAGTTGGTGTCTGGTAGTCCTAATTTTCATTAATTGTTCTAATTTCCACCCTTACATAGATATTCATGAGTGAAAAAATAAATTACATTAGTTTTCAATGTCATGTCATTATGAGACAAATATGAAGAAAACTGAAAGTACATCATCTGGATGATCATGATGATTCTCACCATTTCTTATAAAGGGATGATTCCCATGAGACGCATAAAGCTGTAATCAACAAAATAACTCATTAAAATTTCACATGTCAAAATATATAATATGGTATTTGTTATTAAACTTAAAAAGGGTGACACTAAAAAAATATTTGACTGATTTAATGTGACTGACAAACATCAACAGGTCCATCTACATAGCCTTCAATAAGCAATGTATTATAGGGAGTTCCCTCTGGTCCTTCACGATACATAACGCGGAATTCCTCATTATCCTGTTTTAACTGTCGAAAGAAGAAAAATGATCAAAATTGCCTTGAGAATTTAATTGAAAAATTCATGTATCTAATGATGAAAACAAAATTGTTACACAATATTGCATTAGTCCATTGAATTTTTTCCCCTTCTGAAATGAAGTTATCTATTGGATAAAAATAAAACATAACATGGTCAAAATTACAGAGTAGATAACCTACTTTCCAATCAGTTCTTGATGTGCTAAATCCTCCACTTTCATCTGCAGAAGCACTTCTCATCATATCAAGAAAGTTTGATAACTCAGCAGTCTTAATTTCTAGTTTCCCCTCATATCCTGCAACAAAAAAAGAGATAAACTCATGATACATATATTTCTTCCAAGACAAGCTCAAATCATATTAAAGAATACTATAAATACCTTCCAATTCCATCTGTGATTGTGAAGAACGATGAAGTTGACTTTTGACAAGAGTTTTGAGTTTCTCATGATTTGTGAGATCAAATGAGGCAAGAGTGTTATCCAACCTCTCTCTATACTGCACAATACTTTTCCTTTTCTCCATCTTAATGTATCTAAATAAAGAAGGAAGAAGAGCTTTCCATCAGAAAGTCAAAGTTATGCCATAAAAAACTATTTATATGATATTATGATTATTCTTCAAAATCATATAAGAAAAAAAGTACATGACCAAAACCAAACTCAAGATGAAATGGAATTCATATTCATATCATATGGTTTTAAAATAAAACTATGATACTATATTATATACACCTATCTATCTTAGACAAAAGTATATTTACTAATGACATGTGGCAGAATTTGACAGAACCGTTAGTGGTTACAATAATGATATATGGAATTTTCCTGAAAACAGCACTTACATAAATAAATGAAGGTTTGATTTGATCAGTTGAGGTGTGATTTACAAGAAGTAAAAAAATAATGAATTTTGCAGTAAATCAAGAAGGCAGATCAGATCTTAGAGTAGAAATAGGAGACAAAGTCACATGATTTGTTAGCACAGATGTGGAGGTGGAGGGTACAATGATCAATATTGGAAACACCAAAACCAAACTATCCTCAATGGAGTATTATAGTTTATTAGTACTATTTTTAAATTAAATAAATAAATGTACTTTATTATTTATTTAGTAAAATAAAATAAAGAGTATGGATAGAGGTTGGAAATTAGTGCAGGAAGAATGGTACGTACGTGTGTGCCTGCAACAACTGCAAAGGAGTCAAAGATTTTAATTTAGTGGGACCATGATGCATACCCGATCACTCAATAATACAGCTATATATGAATGATGATATGTACGTTCATATTTAATTATATCATATGATATGCATGATAATAAAGGGAAATTTATGTTTGGTAGTTAGTTACAAAAAGAAAAAAGATGTGGTAGTAGGTAATATATGAAACTGAGAATAGATCAAAAGAATGAGGTTAATTTGGCAATGGAGGGTACTAACTAGTAACTACTACTAGAGTAGAGGGTGTGTCTCTGTTCCTTTCTTAGTTTAGAAAAAGTCCAGAAACAATGCATGTATGATGTATAATCATGAGTAAACTCTTGCTCTTGCCTACATTGCAATGTTTTCATGAATCTTAACTTTGGTCGGTGTCCTTTAGTTTATATTCCCCATGCTGCTAGTTAATATTATATTTAAATAAAAAAATATATCAAATTGAAAATATCAACGGTTTGATACTTTGATCTCAGATTCAACTACTTATAATATATATACTAAATGTAAAATGCCTCAGATTTTTTGCCGCTTAGTGTAAGATAATCTTCTCAAGTTTACATTATTACATGATTCAAAGATTTAATCTTACTTGACCACTCTTAAGTACACCATAATAAGTTTTGAGGTGTTGTTCACTTTAGATTGTTGAATGAGCCATCATGGTTTTTGTCTTTTATAAAAGACGTTTCATTGAATTGAAGAGTATGAATGTTGCATATAAACTACCATTTGATCGATTCTCAAGCAATATAAGATTTAAGGTGTACCGAAACAATTGCTCCAAAAATATTTTAATGATTATAGATTTATTTGCTCTTAATTCATTTTGTAAAAATAAATAGAATATACTACATTTTTTTTAAGGGAATAAATTATACTACATAGTTTTGATTTTTGTAATACAAATAGAAAAATATGCTTAATTGCATCTTGTTTTGTTAAAACAATAATTAGAATAATTTTTTTCTGTAGAATAATGATTAAAGGCAGAGGGATATCATACTTGTAATTTATTAATGGAAAAACTTAGGTACAATTCCTTGCGTGTTTTTCGTATGGTTCTTAACTAAATTCATCATGATTTCCTTAAATCCATAATTCTCTCAAAGTTTGTTATCTCCAAAAAAGTTGTATTTTTAGTTAAGAACCATACGAAAAACACCTAAGCAATTATACCTAAGTTTTATCCTTTATTAATTTACTTCTTATAAATAAATCGTAATAAACCTCTCAAAAAAATCCGTCATATTGCGGTCCTTTATAAAAAATATGTTTTGAACACTCAATTTTTAGATTTCTAAAATTCTAGAAAACGTTTAAGCTCTGTTTGCCGATATTAATTTTCGAGTTTATGACTTATGAGTTCATATGACCAAAATAGACCTATTTGATAATAATTTTTTAAGAATTTATTTATAGGGTTTTACTAGCTTAGTGTTTTTTGATAATTACTTCAACTAACGTTTGTGTCAATTGCTTTCATTTTCTCTCTCAAATTTATTCTTATTATCTTAATTGAAAAAATATTAATTACAAATAAATTTTATGTCATTTCATGTTTATTATTTAGTTCAACCACTTTTTGTACCAAACACCAAAAATTTAATTTATGACTTATCAACGGCTTATTCGCTACAAGTCTGTACATTATCTTCATTTTTTTTACAAATCATATGTTATTAGCTATCCCCTACTTTCTAACAAACATAAATAAAATTTCTAGTTCAAAATATTCAATGACTAATATTTTCAAAAGTTACGGTGAACATTTAGGCTGTGTTTGGTTGTGAGAAGAAATTAAGAAGAGATAAATAGGTAAGAGAGAATATGGTAAAAGAGAAGTATATGAGAAATAGAGTAGATTTGATGTGTTGTTTGGTTTAAAAGAGAGATAAGAGAAATAGAAGAAAGAGAAGTGTTGATTATGTTTAAAAATACTAAAATACCCCTTCATTAAAAAAACCTATCAATCTCACATTTTTATTTTACTTAAATTAATTTCAGTTAATTAATTAAGTCATTGGTTTTTTTATTTGGTAACCTAAAAATATAATCAAATTAATTAAATTATTCAAATGGCTTTAGGATTAATCTAAAATGGTTTTTTTAATTAATTAAATTAATCTAAAAGATTAAGTAATTAAGAGTTAAATTAATATTTAATTAACGAGAAATGGAGGATGTATACTAGGGAACAAATATTTATGTATGTATGTGTGTTACTTTCTTTTGAAGGAATGTGTGTTACTAAAAAAATCCGTATTTACCGTTAAAAAAAAAAAACCATACTTATGTGTGAAAAAAGAAATGTCACTGTACGTGGAACAAAAGCATAGTGAGAAGAATATAACCCTTTTTATGTGCCTGACCATTTCCACCAGTTTGGCTATAGTGGTGGGATAGGGAAGAAGCGGCGATCAATTTTATAGGTTATTTGGCACGCAACTGTCTGGGAAATATGGAAGGAAAGGAACAACAGGTTGTTTAAGGGTACTGCTAGCCCCATTCTTCAGGTGGTTGATCGGATTAAGTCCATCTCCTATATGTGGTTGAAGGTGAAGCACACTACTCTTCCCTTCAATTTGCATGGCTGGTGGCTTAGTCCGTTCACCATATTGGGCATAGGCTAATCTTCCTTCCTCTGTAATCTCTTTTTTATTTTGTTTCCCTTTGTAAATTTTGTACAGACTTTGCCGTTTTTCCTCGTCACTCCTTGTGCGAGGATTAACGCTCTTTTGTGGTAATATATTTCATTTTAGCCTCTTCAAAAAAAAAAGTAGTATTTGTCAAAAAAAAAGAAGAAGTAACAAGTAGTATTAAGAAACAACGAGTAATACATTAGTGCAATACATCGTACTAATAAGGAGTAGCCATCAAATTAATCATTTTATTGAAAATTAGTTTTTTCGTCATTGATATTTCAAATCAATTCATGTCTTTGGCAAAAGTTTTTTAGATAGGTCCCTCTTCATGCGACAAAAAGCTTAAAGAGAGAAACCTAATTGAAAAACTTTTGACAAATATAAAGACTAATTTAAAATATCAATAGAGTTAGAGACTAATTTTAAAGTTGCTTACAAATACATGGACCAATTTAATGCTTTACTCAATAAAAAGTATTACATCATATATTTGTTTGGCTTAGTCTAATTTTAATTCAAAATCTGATTTAAGTGTTTCTCACAAAACGAGATCCAAATATTTGTAGTAATATTCAATTTTGTGGAGTTTTCAATTTTTATTTTAGTCCCAGATTTTTTTTTTTGGTTTAGTAGCTTAGTTGCTGAAGCTCACACAATTAAATATGGAGAAGTGGGGTATCCGGAGTTCGAACATCGGCCCCTGCATAAATTATGCAATGTCCCTACCAACTGAGCTAAGTTCACAGGGACGTTCTAGATTTTAATATGGATCAATTCTAATCAAAAGTTGTTTTAATTTGGATCAAGAGAACATTTACAAGTAATTACTGCTCATTAAATCTGATATTTTATTGCCTTCTTTATCTAAAATATAGTCTAGGATTTTTTTTTAGAACAGACATTATAAATTTAGAGACAAATGCATTGCAATATGTGTAAAAACAAAAAAAAGCATTGCAATATTTAAGTACCCGCGTTCGAATGTCGAATTCCTCATTTAATCAACTTAAGGGTAAACTCTAGCCTCTAGACTAATTGGTAAAAAAAAATTATAGATAAATTAATTCCTAAATTATCAATGTTTTTTAAAATAAAATGTTTAATTTTAAATCCAATAAAAATTCAAATAGGTTCATTGTGAAAAATTCCAATATTTAACAAAGTAACTTTATAAAAGGTATTTTTAATTTTTTACATTTTAAAAAAAAATCTCCTTAAGAAAATCACACCTTTTGTTTTATATATAATGGACAAAAATAAAATTAATTTTTATTTTGAATAGATTAAGAAAAGAAAAAACAAATTACTGGCTTTTTTTTTTTTGAAAAAATAGTTAACAAAAAGAAAAGAAAAAAAAACAGCTAAATTACTGGCTTGCTTTATAATGACAACAAAAAATACTATACTATTTGCTTATAATGAAAACAAAATATTATTCTCGTGAGCTTAATTCAGTTGGTTGAGACAATACATAAAATATGAAAGGTCCGGGATTCAAACCCCGACTACTAAAAAAAAAAAATATTATTGCAACATAACATTTTTTTAGCATTTTTTGATTTGTTATAATTTAGCTAAATTAATTTATATGAACAGAGTCTATATGCATGTCTTGATTCAAGTTGTCACGGTCGATACATAAACTTCGGGTGATAAAAAAAAAGGAAACTTTTTGTATCATAAATCATAATAATAATTATTACACATTTTGAAATTTTTTTAGCAAGGTTCCATTTTTTTTTTTTACAAAAACAAACTTAATGTATTTCATATAAAAATTAGAGTTCGAAAAGCAAATGATTGAATACAAGTTGTTAATCATATACTAGAGCCGTCATAATGTTATGTATCATATGAGCCGATCATAGGGATTGGGCCTTAAATTTTCTGCTCATTTCTAAATAGTGCGCTATCCATTTATGAAACACAAAAATTTTACTTTTGTTTAGTCACAAAAATATTTCTTTAAATGACAAATGTTAGTTTGTTAATTCCTTCAAAAAAAATATTAGTATATTAATTATGTTCGTTTTTCCCAATCCCATTTGATGGAATCAATTACAAGGAAGTCCAATACATATATACCAAAAGAAATATATATTTTTTCTTTTTGAAAGGAAAAGTTCAAGTTATTATGAATTTTAAACTTGGAAAGATTGTATTTTTATGATGGAAGTTGAAATACTTGAATAGGGTTGCACCACTCAAAAACACTATTTTTTTTTCTTTTGTATGTTTTAATTATATTTTTGCGTGGATAAGTACTAAAATAATGCTTATACGAAATTTATTGGTAATTTTTATAATGTTTTAAAAAATGAAAATAATTAAGGGTCGGGCACGGGTAGTAAATTTTTAGCCCGTAATAAAATAGAGTTTTTTTTTTGGCATGGCCCTATAAAACCAGAAACCCGTTAGAGCCGGTCTTAAACGGACGGGTAACATGTTTTGACACCTCTATATTATATGAATCTTTCGGGAGAATCCAAGTCCGATTACTGGTGGGAACGATTCCTGGTTAGACTTTACCTACCTTTCGGTCGAACTCCAGATTACCGGTATATGTATTTAGATATAAAAATAGAGAGTTAAACTAAATGAGTGGATAATGAGTATGTATTTAACAAAACACCATAATGTTTGTTTTATCAAGAAGTTAAGTTAACCTATCCAAATTGACATGACAAAGAATCAAACTTGAAAGCTTGAGGAGGAGTATACTCCATAGTACCACGATGTTAAATAAAAAATGATGCAAATTAAAAAAAAAACTTTTTCAACCTCAAAAAATTCATTTTCAACTAATTCTATTTTATTCATGAATAATTTAAAAGCTTTTAAACTTAAATAGTAAATTGCATTCTCTTCCATATCAGTTTTATAAAAAGAAACCAAGCAACCACACGTGAATATTTTTTTCTTCCATTAAAAAAACTAAATATTTTTTAATAGAGATTAATTTCTATGGACTAATATTATATGTTTTTTACATATGCATTCAATCCAATGATGATTCCACTGTGTTATTAGTTTCAAATATATCTCCATCAATATCTACGGTAGAATAATTTTTTTTTTTTGGGTTACAATCTACGGTAGAATATGATTGATTGCATGTGTGTAAAAATTTCTCACTTGAAATTGTGTACAAACTTAATTAATTCCTTTAAGGAAGCCCAATTAATTATTTATTTTAGTTTGTATCTACCATCATTCTGTTTCATGCCTATAAATTCAAGTGTATTAATTGTCTGAGTGCTGGGTATGAATAAATGCGTGTATGAAAAAATTTCTCACTTGACATTGTATATAAAATTAAATCATTTTTTAATATACAGGTGGAAATTTTAGTTTTTATGGACATTTTTTTATTCCTTTAAGAAAGCCCAATTAATTAAATTTTTTAGTTTCCTTCTACGATCATTTAATTTCTTGCCTATAAATTCAAGTATATTGTATAAGGGGAGAAACAATTTTTAGCCTTTTCTTTTTCTTCGAAGAGTCCATATCAACAATATTCACTGGTGTGGTCTCTTTAATCTGAGAAAATGAGAAATATCGACTACAACAAGATCAAACATATGGCAACATTGTTGACAATTATATTGTTGATGACATCTATTTTGGTGATCCCCTACTACCTGACACCAATGCCTTCAGTTTTGCTGATTATCTGGTTTTGCAGTATCCCTCTTGGTATCATCTTTTATTCTCTTTATCTTGCGATTTACTATTGGTGACATCGCAACAGACCTCTACAACTCCTAGCAATAAAATAAAGTTCTCATGGTGGATTTCTCAAATAATACATAGGAGGTCTTTTTTTATTTTTTATTTTATTTGATTCCTAGCCATCCAAAGCATGGAAAAAAAATACAATGTAATCTCATCTTTATAAGTCCCTCATATTTATGTTCAAGAAACATTTTTTATTGGGGAAACTTATAAGATCAATTGCATCCAAATTGTTCGTTCTTGTTATTGATATGTTGTTTGTTTGTGTTTATATTTTGTTTTTACTTTTTGTTGTTTTATTTTTATTTTTCTCAGGATGATGTACCGTGTATCTCCTAGAGTTTTTTTTTTTTGATCTAATAGCCTAGTGGCTGGAGCTCACATAGGATCTCCAGCTATTAATTTTTGATCTAAAGCTATTAATTTTTTTTAAAGGAGTCAAACAACATAATATAAAGTTTGACTTACAAAACAATCTTTTATCTATCGTTCGGTTGATAATGGACGACACAAGCAAAATAATGTAAAATGTCGATAGCTGATACGCTCATAGGATCTCCAATAGGAGTTGCATAGAAGTATTCTGTGAGTTTAGCTCAGTTAATAGGGATATTGCATTTTATATGCAGGGGTCAGGATTCGAATCCCGGACACTCCACTTCTCCACAATTAAATTGTGTGAGCTTTAACCACTAGGTTACTTGACAAAAAAAGAAGTTACATAGAAGTGTTTTTAACAATAAAATATAATTCTAGTGCGCCACATTTCAACATGTTCTTAATACTAATCTTTAATTGATTAAAAAAACTAAACTTTAATTGAGCCAAAAAATAATATTACAATATATCATTTGATAATATACATTTATACTATATTATTTATATTTAAGCATTATATAATTAACTTAAATAATATTATAGATTTAATACACGATAATATTATATTATTTATACTGTTTTGTATATATAATGATAATGATGATAATACTAGTAAGCCTTTAAAAAAAAGAAAAGATAATGATACCAGAAATATTATGTTAAATTAATATTTCACGCATGTCAATACACGATTTTGACCATTAATATATTTAATTATTTATAGTAAATTTTTTTATAAAATTTGATATTTTGAAAATATTCATTGAAACAAATGGAACGACATATTATGTGATAACATTTGTATTTATATATTAGTCAAAAAAATATGGTCAAAGTAAATTATGTAAATAGTGCGTGTTATCAAAATGTGACATGTATTTTTTACACTTTCAATCCATCACAATTGTTAGTTCATTAAAAATATTTGTGTTTAATCATATTAATTTTTTAAAAGACACATATAACTGATTCTGATTTACCGACTTTGTATAAAGAGTGTGTGTATGCATATGGGACAAATTTTATGTTTTGGGTCACAATAGCTTGTAGGATCATTTCCTTGACCAAAAGATAAGTGTTTTAAGAACTTCTTGCAATGTGAATCTCCAAGAATGATTACTTTTTAAGAATCGATGGTTATGAGTTATTTTTATTGGAGGGTAGTGGAGACGGTGCTAATAAGAAAGAAGTGAGAGAATTTTAGCACAATCACGTATTATTGAAATATAATGATCTATAGTTATTCATAGACTCATTTAATTAATTTTTTGTAAAAGTATTGCATTGAATGATTTGAATGCTTATTAAAAAATATAAATAAAAAATGTGTATATATTTGAGACAAAATTCAACACTACTTCAATTCAATTGTATAAAAAATGTGCATAATAAATATATAATTTCTTTCCTTTTATTTTTTGGGAAAAGCAAAAGGAAATATATAGTATCTTTTTTTGGAAATAAGGAAATATATATTTTTGTTTGTTAGTAGTAATTTGAATACAATTACTACTGCAGCTCGGCATAGGCAAAAACAGGAAATCCGTACTTTGTTTGTCATATCATATCCGACCACTACGCGGAAATCCAAACAGTCATACAGATGTACTTACTGTTTCACAACACAAGCAACTACTTTCGATTCAATTGAATTCACGCACGGATACACCACCTGTAATCATATGTGTTGGTGTCGTGACACATCAATAGTATAGAAGTGTTAGGTGCTACCAACTCAAACCATGAACAAACATTTTTCAAGTATTTTATAAAATTCAGCCTCAAAACATGTTTAATGTTAATTTTGTTATTTTCAGTTTTCATGAAAGAAGAAGAAGAAGATCAAATTCAACTACTTACATCAACCGATGATGAATATAGCGGTGTTATCGTCGAATTAATGGATCACCCTATTATGGATTCTACTACCTTCTTATCCATTCTTAGACCTTCTATTTCTAACTGGAAACAACAGGTAGTATTTATTATTACTAACTCTATCCAATGCAATTGTGTATCCTTAATCAATTTAAAGTTTCATCATGTATTAGTTTAAGTTTTTGCTTCATAGATCTGATTCATTATGTAGTTTTACTCTATTCTCTGATTGCTGTATGCACACATAAATGTAGTTTTAATTAATGACCAAGGTTTTTTTTTATGCATTCTCATTTGGTTTCGGTAGTAATTGACCTTCAATCTAAAACTTATCTACTAGAACAATAATTGTTTCAAATTTACATTAAGATTTTTGATTTTACTTATATATAAGCAATCCAGTTTCCTGATTATTTAGTATCTAAGAAAGTAAAACCGATTGTGTTTAAGTTATTCAGAAAGTTAAATATATTTTTGAAAGGCGAACAAGATTAGGAATACGGAACAATACTTGGGTCTCAATAAGGGACAGTTTACAGTATAACAGATATTGATGCTTTATTCTTCTGGAATGTGTGCATCCTATTTCCTCATTACCTTGCTAGAAATTGTCACTATCTTTGTTTAGTCGAGTTATTGAATTAACATTGTCTTGTAGGGCAAGAAGGGTGTTTGGATAAAATTACCTATTCAACTGGCCAATCTTGTGGAAACTTTAATTAAGGTGAGTTTACAGCTTACACTTATTGATTCTTGACAAGTGTTTTAACAGTTGATGATAAAATGAATTTAACTGATGTCCTTGTGTACTAACTTGTCATTTTAATCAAAACTTCTGTTATGGATCACAATTCTGTGCAGGAAGGTTTTTGGTATCACCATGCAGAACCAAAATATTTGATGCTTGTACATTGGATTGCAGACAGTGCAAACACCATTCCTGCAAATGCTACACACCGAGTGGGTATTGGAGCGTTTGTGGTGAATGATAAACGAGAGGTATATATACATTAATAATCACAATGCAGAGCAACCACATGATCAGGTTTCTGCACAATTTGGAAGCACAAACACTCCCATATGGCTATATATTTAGGGTTTTGTAAAATGTATAATTTTCATAGTGTGACCAGAAACCTAAGGAAAGTTTTGTACCATTAAATGAACAAAGTAACAATAACAAGCGAAACAATCTCATGCAGTAAATATGTCACTTACTATAGTTTCAGATGCTTGATCAGAAGCATTATTAGGTGAGTCCTCTGGATACACAACTCCGGTGGGTTCCTGAAGAACGGTAGATGTTTCCTATTTTCAAAATAAGAAAGTTAACAAGGATTTAATTTAGTTCGTCAACACATGCAGCTATCCAGATAAATTTCTACGTAGGTGTGTATAATGGAGCAAGTAAAGCTAGAAACTAGGAATCTTTACCTCAGGAAGCACACACAATCCCATATGGTTAGAGGGCTGTCCCTTTATTACGGGAATAGAAACTGTATATTCGACACTTAATTCTAGCAAACACTACTTCAGTCATTCAAAAAGTAAAAGTGAAGAAACTCTTTGCATCTCCTTGATACATAGAAATAACATTGATGAATGTGCTTTATCTTTGTTGGTTATTCTAAATTCTATCTTCATACTCTAATGTATGTATGTCCATCTGTCTTCCTATGTGATCTGTTGTCAGCATTTTCAGTGATAATGAATACTATGTCTCACCGAAAATAACTCTGCATAATTCTGATTTGGTATTTTGTATTGATGTCTCATTTCCTAGTTATCGAATGGTGTTAGGTTCTAGTGCTTCAAGAAAAAACTGGACATTTTCAGGGAACTGGATCCTGGAAATTTCCTACCGGAGTTGCTGATCAGGTAAATGTATTGATTATATCTTTTTCTAATTAGTATAAGAAGCTTTTCTTTGGTTTATATAATCTACTCATTCTGCTGCAGGGAGAAGACATTTGTGCAGCAGCAGTAAGAGAGGTCAAAGAAGAAACAGGAGTAAGTAATCTCTTTGCGGTACCTATTGAATGTGTACTAGACATGAACTTATTGGCAATTTGATCCGCCACAAAAGAACCAACGTGATTCTAAGCTTAATTGTTCCAAGTTTTTTCAATTTTCAGATAGACTCGGAATTTGTGGAAGTATTAGCATTCAGGTGGGTAGCACATTTACATATAATATTTCATTGTGTGTTGGAAAAGGAAGTTCCAAACTTCCAATGGCTGAACATGGAGAGTCCTTGTTTTTGCTTGGTCACGTTGAAGTATTAAACTTGCTAATGTTGCTACGTGCACCAATAACAATATCATGGTTTATAAGCGGTTAGATAATATGTGCTGGAAAATGTTCATATTGCCGATTTTATTGTTTAGTTGTTGAAAAAATGTAGGAACTTCTTTTTCTTTTTGTTTATAAGCTTACAATTTTGATAACCGGGAATTCACATTCGTTTATTCTTTCATCGGATTAACAGACAAAGCCACATGACATTCTTTGAGAAGTCAGATATATTCTTTGTGTGCTTGTTGCGTCCTCTTTCTTTTGACATCAAAATCCAGGAGGTAGAGATTGAAGCTGCAAAGGTACGTACAATTTAATTGAAGTTATGCACTAAATAAGGTCTGTTAATATTCAATCTTATGGATCCCTAAAATACCACAATTTCTTACATATATTCTTTTCATTACTTCGCATTGGAAACTCTCTTTTTTCTGGAATTAATTGTTTTACTCAAATTTATACTGTCTAACAGTAAATTTTAGTATTATGAGGAAATGTATATTCATTATATATAGCAACAGGGTTGATATTAATTGTTATGTGCTGCAGTGGATGCCATTTGATGAATATGCAGCTCAGCCATTTATGGAAAAGTATGAGGTTTTGAGGTACATTAATGACATATACTTGGCAAAGATTGATGGACATTATTCTGGATTTACCCCTGTATCTACAAAGTCAAACTTCTCTAACCAGCCAAATAGCCATCTTTATTTGAATGCTGGAGGCCTTAAGAGGAGTAATTCATTGTAAAATTTATTCATTGTGTGAACTATCTCAAAAACTTATTTTCATGTTTGAAATTACAACCAATTGAATTGTAACTATAATAATGTCGCTGTCATGTCACATAAAGATCAAGGATATGAACATACGTGGAAGCAATAAAACAGTTTGGGAGCATATACTAAACTCCAGACAACAGGAAACTACTATCCTGTCTCTTTTGTACACCTGGAATTTTGTCCCACAACAATGTCTTACTCTACTCTATTATTATATGCATCCCTTCATTTAAGCAAGGCCTTTGTTTCAAATTATTGTACATTAATACTTGAAATATTATTAAGAAAATGAAATAAACAATATCAATAATCTAATATTATACTGTACCATTAACTAGTCATACATTCCAAAGTACTTTTGGTCAGAGTCATTCGAACAAGAGTTTCATTTTGTCAAATGGAGATTTTTTTTGAGAAGGCAAAATTTTATTCACGACGAGAATATGCAAGGCGCACTAACCCGCGGTTGGGAAAAAAATACAAGAAGATGCCGCATATATACGGAACATCACCACACCAAAAAAACAACCCAAACCTAAACATGGCGTCGAGCAATGAGGCTGTTATATACATGAGGAATAACAGGCATACCACCGCCTCAAAAACGAACACCCAAACCCCTGCACAGCCAACAGCAAGCGCTGCACAGTTGGCTCCAGCAGCACACACACACACCAGCGCAGGATCACAGTGCCTGCAGGAACCGAACAGAACCGCAAAACCTTCACAGCAGCTCTGCTATATCAGCCCAAAACCACATCCAAACAGCAGACCCTCAGTGCAGCCAATCCTACCTCCTGCCCTCCCTATTGAGACACCAAATTGGATCCCAACACCACTCGTAGAAAAGACACACCGGGAACTTGGTCCTACTCAAAATCCACCTCCAAGATAGCACTTTGATCTCCTCTACCACCTCCTCCACCTTATAAATTTTCTGGTTAAATATGCTATCGTTCCGGACTTTCCACAAGAGCCATAAAGTAGCTAACCAAACAAGCCAACGACCCTTTTTAATCTTACTATTTCTTTCCAATCCTCCCCAACATTCCCAATGTACAAAGAGGTTAGGAGGGATATGAAAAAAACACTCGAACCACACCATAATTTGCAACCAAACCGAAGAAGCAAAGTCGCAATGAAGCAAAAGGTGAAGCGAAGTTTCCTCCCTCATTGCACATAACGTACACATGGTCGAGCCCTCCAATGGTAGCACCTGGCGCATTGCAAGATTGACCTTAGATGGGATTCGATCGAGTAGAACTTTCCACACAAAAGCCACCACTTTCGAGGGTGCCAGATTTTCCCAAAGAGATTCAAACACCCGTTTTTCTTCCTCCCGCCATCTATCTTCCCTCAACACAAACCCTTCCAACCTATTATACGCCGATTTTACCGTAAAAAATCCTAACTCTTCCAAACTCCACCTCCACCCATCCTCCACCTCCGACCACACCATTCCTTCCAAATCCTCCTTGAGGCTTATAAGTAACTCCTCCTCCCACGTGAAAAGATGTCTTCTCCAAGTAAACCTCCACTCCGTACCAAGATGCAAGTGGTCCCTCATTTCCCCCCACCAACGCCTCCTTTTGATTAGAAACCGAATAAAGTCTAGGATACTTTAAGCGAAAACATTTCTCTCCTCTCCACCTATCATTCCAAAAGCTAGAAGACATACCATTACCCACTTTTCTCTCCACCACCGAATAGAGATTTGAAATAAAAGTAAATAAACAAATCATGTTAAACTAAATTCATTCTGATCAAAATTAAAATTTTGTAAATGAAGTTGTTTAAATATAAGTTTGCAAACTTCAATCCAAATACACAATCATTGATAGGGCCCTCTCATATGCAATCTGCTGCTAGTCACACTAAAAAGTGATAACAAAATTCTAATCTAAGGCCAAGTTTACTTTGGGAAAACATCTTCTATTTCATTGTCTAAAATTACTGTTAATTTAACAGATTCTTGAAGGGAATAATTGCGTGCAATTTTTTTAAACAATAAAAATGCCAAAATTTCATTTTCAATATACAAAAAAGAAATCACCCATAGTTTTTATTTTCATCACAATCGTTCATTTAAAAAGTCTCACATCTTCTAAGTAGCAAGTTAAAACGAACATTTGTTCTATTAGAAAAGAAGATGTTTCTACAAGACTAAGAAAAACAAATGCATTATATGCTCTGTTGTGAAATCAACCTTAATCGAATCACACCAATGAAATGAACAAAGATGTGTGGAGCAAAAGATAGTGGTAATCTTAGATCTAAGTGTCTTCAAGCAATAACACACACAAAGAGCTAATACAATGACACAAACACAAACCAAGCACAAAGATAAGCAAGCTTAAAGGAAGTAAACAAACACATACAAGAAATGGTAACCCAGTTCGGTCCAATATGACCTACTCTGGGGGAGAGAGCAGCTCTCTAATCCACTATGAGAAGATGTTACAAGAGGTTACAAGAAATTAGCCTTTTCCCTAATCTCTACCCTTTGTTTCCCTCACCACTCTCATATGAACTTACTCTAGTGAATACACAAAGGAAGCTTTGGAT
>Ga0228710_1004837_pt1 | contig 21158 bp, 8 predicted proteins | sample MedpolnodulmetaG_FD_177995 | JGI IMG/M metagenome (GOLD analysis project Ga0228710, IMG submission 177995) | Root nodule microbial communities from Medicago polymorpha collected in Santa Monica, California, United States - pink nodules | ecosystem: Host-associated > Plants > Roots > Nodule... | reverse complement strand
GTTCAATGCTACAACTAGCAAGAGACTTCAAATTACTCAAGCACAACTGCAAGAGATTTCCTATGCTCCTGAACACAGTCAAGAGACTTCCAATGCTCAAGCACAACTGCAAGAGACTTCTATTGCTAGAGCACACAAGGAAGAGACTTCTAATCAAACAGAATTACAAAGAAGTTTGTTTGAGTTTGAACACTTGATATACAATCAGTGGTGTTCACAATACAAATCAGATACAGACTCTTAAGACTCTTAGGACTTTAGAATTTCTAAAATATAAACTTTGATAAGAAATTCTAAGTGACTTTAGATGCAGAACAATAATAGAGTTTGGGACTTTGAATTGTTGTATGAGTCTTGCTTTTGTGTGTATCTGTATATCCAACTAGCAGGTCATCACTCCTTTATATAGAGGTGTGAAAGATACGTTGGAAAGTTACCAGCACAATAAAAAGTCGTTTGAAGCTTTGATTAAAATCACCAATGATCTTTTGCCTGATATGGTTATTGTCCTATGATGGATCAATTTCAAATGCATTCCTAATTTGAAGGAAAATTTCTGCAGGCAGAGCTGTTATTCTTGTCTTGTTGCAGAGACACGAACAGAGTAGTGGAGGAAGTGGTTGTACAATTCGTACAATTGTCATTTGTCAACGCTCTTGATAGAACAAGTATCAAATGCTTTCAAATTCTTTCACAAAGGTCGTTGTTACACTCTTATAGTCTTCTGCAATGCTGGACGAGATTAAATCCATTACCCAGCCTTTGAAGCTTTAAGTCTCTCATCTCCTTATGAACTTCAGTTTCTGGTGATCTTGCTTCTGACGAACTTGCTTCTGATGACGTCATCACTTCAGGAGCACTTATACTTCAGATGCACTTTTCTTCAGATGCTTCAAGCTTTCTTTTTGTTGATTCCTTTGCTCTCTTTTGTTCTTTCAGAACCTTATAAAGATATCAAATTTTTGCTATGGCCCTGTACACTTGAACAAATATTAGCATATCCAATTGACGATTTTTAATACCTTGTTATCATCAAAACTCTAAGGGTAACATATGTTAAACACATTTTGTTCCAACAAAATAGTGATTAGTAACAATTTTTTCCAAACATCATTACAGTAGTTTACATATATATATATATATATATATATATATATATATATATATATATAATGAAGTAATATCAAGTGACACTATGTGTCAAATTAAATTTGAAACCAAATCCTAATCATTAATATAATTTTAATCTAACAAATCACATCAATTAGTTAACTGCTCACATGCATGATCAAATGACCCACCTTTTAAATTTAAAAATTATTTATTCTTTCTTGTTTTGGTTAATTACTTACCAAAAAATTCCCTGCTTTTATATATGTTATTTTTTTTGTTTTGTTGAAGGATTATGTATCTCCTATTATTATCTTGCACATACTTCACCCATATTTCATTTCTCCAATTAACCCTGGTTTGTGTAGCTCTTGTCCAAAATATAATTGCCCTTGTATGTGTAACCCTTATTTCTTTATTAAGTTTATTCCCATTAACTTTTTTTCCCTAAAAAGCCCAAAGAGAATTGTTTTAAAGAGGGGCGAGGGATGCCAAAAACATGAACAAAGTGTATAATGACTAATTCTCTTATTGAAGTTTTTTGTGTTATTTTGTCTGTTTTTTTCAATTGGATAACCACGTGAATAATCTTGAAGAATGATTTGTAGGATAAAAGTATTAGGCACTGACAACCTGAAATTATATCAGTTCCATTGGCTTTACTAGTTACCACTTCTCATACAGGTTATTCCCTTCGTTGGACAGCTGTCGTACACAATCTAGGTTGGTGTGACACATAGTTGTTGTGAGAAGCTTCGTGTGAGATTCATCCACTAGTTTCAGTAAATCATAAGTAGCGCACATAACTATTAATTTCTTAAAGTTTAATTCTAACAAAGACGAAGGGGGGATTCGAAGTATTCCCTAATAACCGTTAATTATCTGAATCACAAACTTAATCATGCATTTGGCAGAGTAATTCAACCCTGCAACTCTATTCAATTTACTCAACTTTCACTCTTTAAAATAAGTTTTATTAATTACTAGGTTGAACGATAATCTCTGTGAAGAACGATAAACTTACTACTTTATTATTTGATACGATTTAGTGAACTTGCTAACTTCGTTTATCAGTACACCACCCCCATTCGTAAAGAACAATGCAGGTGATGGTGGAACGACCCCATTCTAAGGTCATTCAACGCACTCAACCCATAATCTCAGGTCCATAAGGATCAACTGCCTATCTTGTATTCTCATTAATTTATAAAGATAGTAGTTGTTGTCTCATTGTGATTATACACGGTGTGACAAAAGTCTAATATGGGATAATCAATTATCCGATGAACTTATATTTGATGTTTTAAAATGATATCTTCCCCAACATTGTAGTGATAGGCGTGTTTTGGCTTGCATGCTACTTCTTTTGATATGCCTTTTGGCCGGCTTCTTTTTCTTCTTGCTAGTTTTTTTAAGTGCCTTTGGTAGTTTTTTTTCTTTGGTGGTAGCCTGGGTTCGAACTCCGGATCCTGCATATTTTATGCATTGTCCATACCAACTGAGGTAAGCTCACGAGGACTTTGGTAGTGTTGTTTAATTTAGTTTGTTAACTTGCTAGTACGGTGCCTTTTTATTTCCTGATATCTTCTCGGATATGTCTTGTGCTCTCTAATGATATTGGTTATTAAAAAAAGAAGCATATCAAATTTACGACTTTGTATATGGGAAAAAAAAAATTAAAAGAGAACTTTACGTGGCCAGCAGTTCTTCTGATAAGTGTGTGTAATATATTCTTGAGGTCACATTAATTTTGACCAAATTATTAGCCATTTTCGGGCTTTATTTTTTTCTTTTTACAAGTAAAAAGAGAATATATTCGAAACCGAAGGAAACATTGGATGTGCCTAATCTATTCAATGATGCCGTACTCTATTTCAAAAATTACTTCAAACTCATTCACCATCACCGGTTATAATTCAAATTCTTAGGTCAAAGATTCGAAATCAGTTTATAAACTATAATGCTTTTGCCAATAATTAAATAACTTTTAATTTACACCCATCATTGTCAAAGTAATAAAATCCTATCCTATATATAAACAAAACAAAAGGAGGAATATTTAACATAACAGATTAACTTTCCTTCAAAAAAAAAAAAAATTAACTTATAGCAAAGTAACAAACAAATCAATTTCATTTCTATAATATACAATGCAATTCATTAGAAACTCTAGGCTTAATAGCAGTTTTCGCCTCCAAACTTTTACGAAGTTGCGATTTTGGCCTCCTAAGAAAAAAAAACTACAAAATCGCCCCCTAAGTTTTGCAACTGTAGCAGTTTTGGCCTCCCAAGGCCAATTTTTGGTATAAAAAAATAAAAATAATAACATGTGGCACCTCACTTAGAGTGCCACGTCAGCGTAGACCGAGTCAAAATTAGCCCTGGAGCCAAAACTGCCACAAATGCAAAACTTAGGGGGCAGTTTTGTAGTTTTTTCTTAGGGGGCCAAAATTGCAACTTTGAAAAAGTTAAAGGGTTAAAACTGCTATTAAGCTAAAACTCTAAGCACCCATGTAGCTGCATGCTTCACATATGCATCAATGTGCTGGTAGGAGAAATTATTTGAGCCAATATTATATTGGTTTTTCATAGAAATAATCACATAACGAAAACATGCAAGCTCTTCACAACTTCAGATTAATTAGCAATATGTGGATTCTCCATAAATGTAGTCAAGAGTAGCTATGACTCCAAAAACAAAAGCTTGATCCATCCCCGGTTTCACAACTACATGATATAAATCCTTGTTTTCCATTAATTTCTCCACTTCTTTATTTATCCCAACCTGTATACACATTAATCAACAACTTAATTATAAGTTTTTTAGTATATGTTTAGCTTGATAGAATGGCTTAACTATATATGGCCCTTTTTGCAAAATGGTTTATCAAATATCCTACCAATATAGGAGTTTCTACTTTTAATTAAACTTTAGCGGGAAAAAAAAAGTTGGTCAAGTTGGTTATAAACCAATTCATACTCAACAAAGGTGTAAGTTCGACTCCCACTACCGACAGTAGAATCTCATTAATTGCACGCTAAAAACATTGAGGTATGTTCCGGTTCTGGTGAGCCTCAACACCCAACTCACATAAACTTTTTATTTTTAAAATATAAAAAAATATGCGCAAAACAACATAAAGACTCGATCGTGCTTTGGTTAGGAGGCTGTAATCGACCATAGATTAGTCTCATAATCAGCACAAAGGAACCATATTTGTAGGGATACTCATGATTTCATTAGAGCCAAAACTCTAATTACTTATAAAAGAATGTAAATAGTAAATCTCTATAATTTATCTCTTATAAAGTCACTAATTATTATATACATAAATATTGGATACCTGTGCTACTATATTGCCTCTAGTGTCAACAATGCTGCAATGCTTGTCAGGGAAATAGCCCCTAATCTCAAAGTCCCAGCTTTTGTTACTAACAGCACCTGGCTCAATTGCAATTCTGATTCCTTTGTTCTTAACCAAACATGAATTTCCAGGTTCTTTTAAGCTGAATACTAGTTTCTGTAATCCTTCATAGTTTACACTATAACCTTTCCACTTCTTATAAATGCTTAGAGCCTCAACCATACCTCCCTGTACATTTTCAAAAAGCAATTGATGGCATCAAGTTAAAAAAAATTGCAAATAAAGGAAAGGATCACAATTCAATTCTTGGTGAATGATAAAGTATTAAAATAACAATTTTTCTTTTGAGAAAAACATAACGATTAATATATTAATATTCGACGATAAAAAAAAGTTATAAATTTTATATGATTGTCTTATTTATCCCAATTCCGACATAATATAAAAATCCAATAACAAATAAATTGGTTGTGTTTAAAATGAGAACTTCAAAGTAGTATATGGTACAATATTTATAAAAGAAAAGGTGTTAAAGTACAATTAAAGTCTTGGTACATATATATACCTTTCGACGCATGAGAAGCAAAGCTTCATCATCTCCATCTCTTAGAATCAACTCTTCTTTTTTCCCATGAATTCCACAACCATCAACTTTGAAAACAACCTTTTGAGTCCTACAATCAGTGACTACAAAACCACCACCATTCACTACATGTGGCCTCTTCCTCACACCCAACACCGTCTGCGACGACGAACAATAAAGTTTACTAACGATTGGCGTCACGTTGCTCATCTTATAATTCTCACAATATACTCTCAATCTTATCAACAAAAAAAATACAAGGATTTCAAACTTGTTGGAGTTCTTCCAAAGTCTACCAATGAGTTTATATACACAAAGATTTTGGACAATGGTTGGAAGAAATAATGTATTAACTAATATGAAATGGATTTTGTAAGTATACTTTCTTCTTTGGTCTATATGCTAGCTAGAGGGTTTGGCAAGGTTTGACGTAGAAGATGAAAGAATCTTAATTATATGAGCTGTTCATTTATTAAGGTTGCTTGTGAATGACATTTATAAAGTTTCTATTGTGTATGAACATGTGAAATTGCTTAACACCCTCCAATATTCACAATTAGAAAAGAAAAAAAAAATTAGTCACAATAACTTGTGATGAAAAAATGAAACTTCTCTCAAATTCACTTGTCACTAATTTTGGTGACAAGTATAGATAGGGACGTCATATTTTCGTTCTTTAAATTTATCTCGCTAATTGAATAAAAATTAATAGTATTTAGGGATATTGCATATTATATTAATGTAGTGGTTGAGGTTCGAATTTCAGACACTCCACTCCTTCATATTTAAAATGTGTGAGTTTTAGTCATTAGGTTACTTGACAAAAAGAAAATTAGTAGTGATTTATTTCAATTCATTAAGCAAAACACGATAAGCTTTTAAATGTATGTACATGATTAATTGTTTATCAAAAAGTAAATATATTTATCTCTTAAATTGAGAACTTTAAGGATAATGTGTTAATTAGTGGAAATGTGCCAATCATAAAATGTGATTAAGTAATGAGTAGGAAAATTGTCAACAAAAAAGAAGAATGAGTTGGTAAAATATTCGTGGTTGATACATAGTTTGTGTAGGCGTGTTGAACTCATTTTTAGTTATGTTCGTTTGACATATAAACCTTAAGGCATCAATTAGAGAAGTGGGCCAAATAGATTGAACAAAAAAAAGGTTTATTTTGACGCAAAAAAGAAAAAAGTTAGATAGAGGTTTTCAAAAGCTTTTGAAATTTGGTAGAGCTAGCTAATCAACTTGCTTTAAAGTTGGAATAATAATGGAAATATACGAGCCTTTGCTTTGACGATAGAATAAACATAGCCACGTTGGATGTGCTTCATGCCTGGACATCAAGATTATATCCTCACGTTTCAATTAATTTTTTATTTACTAAAAATGGTTAATTAGAAAACTGAAAAATTTCAAAGGAATACAAGTATATGCATTATAAATTATAATAAACTAATAAAATACTAAAACAAAATGATAACAACAAAATATCAAGGGATGGCAATTGAACCCAGGTTTGATGGGTACCCGCAAAAAATATCCACAATTGATAGGGTAAAACCCCGTTTTCATGGATCCTAGTATTACCCGTAAATTTAAATGGGTACGTGTAAGGGTACTATACTGCCCCGGCCTGCAACCCGAATATACATATGTATATAATATGACAAATAATTTATTTATTTTTGGTTTTTAATTTATTTATTTATTTGGCCATTTAAGCATAAGCTTAAACCTAAAAACTAATTAATACAATGATCAATCCCTCCTGCTGGTATACGATTTTTGAAGGATATATTGGATGTTTTTTATTTTGTTAAAGACTACGATCCTTACTATTCTGTGAGCTGATTTTAAAGTTTTTGAAACATAGTTTTATTTCAATTGTGATATTTTTATTATCTTTTCATAGTTAAAGTGTTGGTAATGGGTGAGATTATAAGCACTAAGGTGCCCATACGGTATGGTGACCGGCATTAAAGTTGTTACCCACGAGGTTACGAGCTCGAGTACGGGTATTTTTTATGAATGCAGGTATGGAAAAGGGCATTGTAGTATCCTACTCATAGGATACCCATTGCCATCCCTAAAAATAACTATATTGAAAGCAGGAGTAGACCCAAGTTTAAAAAAATAAAGGTACAAATGAGTTAAAAAGGGTGGAACACTTCTTTCTAACGCAAAAAGTGTGAAATTAAGTATAAGAAAATGTTCACAAATGTAGTAAGGTAGTACTCCTTCCGTTCCATTTTAAATGATATAATTTAACAATCTGTATTATTCATATAATATATTTTGACCATATTTTTTATTAATATACAAAGATAAATTATAGTGTATAAGATGTTGAATTTCTCTTGATAAATATTTTTAAAATATTAAATTTTTTAATGGATTAATAAATATATTTATGATTAAAATAATACATCGTCATATATGTGACATAGTCAATTGTGTACTATAAATATGGGACGGGAATTAAGCAATTAAAATTGGTAATTTTCATATATAAAGTTGTGTAACTATTAGTTTATATATATATTTGACTTGATTTATAGGACTTGCATAATTATATTGATGAGTCTTGCTAATATTTGTTGTTGTCCATGCACGATACACGTGGTGTGTCTAGTACATGAAATTCATGGAAATGCGGCTAACAGACGAAAGAATAATGGATCATAAAAAAGAGAAAACTCATGGCTATTGATTTTCGTCTTATTTTATTTACCGATTTGATAATATCATGTTACAAAATATATTTTTATTTGAAAGAATCATGTTACAAAATATTGTTTATCTAACACTATAAAAAAATATTGTTTATTCATTGATGTAAGTTCTTGGTGAGATACACTTGTATCACTGCTAAAAAACAAATATTAGTGAACGAAATTTAGTCAGAAAAGACATGAAATCCCTCTCTAATTTCGTCATTAAATTTTGCGACCAATATTTTTTTAAGAGATTTTATTTTTTCTGCCACTAATTTCCCTCTCCAATTTTGCTTCTCCTAGTAATGTATGTAGAGAAGTAAGAGTTAAATTAAATTCTTTTTTTTTGAGGTATAATTAAATTAAATTCTATTGTAATGTAACTATTATTATGTAATATATTAGAGTCTATGTTTTTTTTTTTTTGAAGGAAGAGTCTATGTTATTTGTTGTGCAGAATTGCATTTGTTAGATTATAAATAACTGGTTGGCCTATACGAGGTTCTATATTTGATCAGATCGAGATTTCTCTCAGCTTTTATGTATTTCGAGTACTTTAGCATGCTATGATTTTAAGAATAACTTTGCTAAAATTTCAAGAAAAATGCATTTTTTTTTAAAGAAGAAAAATGCATGATATACATCTAAGTTTTTATATAATTAGCCAGATTAAGTATCTACATTAAATTCATTGAAACTAGACCTAATCCCTCTCAACAATAGAGATGATTAGTTATACATAATCTTACACTAAGAAACAACACAAGAAGAAAAGAGACTTAGCGTCGAAGCTTATTCCTTGTTTCCAGCGACATAGCTCTCTCCCTATTGATAAATTTATCTCCCTATCTTGGTTTTGTGTTCTTCTAAAACGGACTCTGGTTCATGATATGGTGAGATGATCCCGGTTGAAAGAAGTAAGACCTTTATTTATAGAATTCTGGTAATTTAAAATTTGCTAGGATGAATATTGCTCGCCTGCGAATATGAGTTTTCTTCACAATGAAGAAAATGATAGTTCGTCCTGAAAGGTCACCAAATTGCCATGATTCTCTAGGATAATTGATGTTCACTTAGCAAATTTGTGCTTGCATTTCTCCGTTGAGCTCACTGCAACTCCTCACTTTTGGCTTGCCTTAGATCGCCGAGTGAATGTAATCTGCTTGTGAATCTTTGCTATATATTAATTATTGGTCATCATTCTTAATACCTACAAAATATGAAGGTGTTAGGTATGTAAACGGTAATTGACCGCAATTTGTTAAAACAAATGTTCTAGCAATATGTTGAACAAGATGTCTTGATAGGTTGATACGTCATCACATCTTACTTTGTTTAGCTTTCTTGGAGATTTGTTTGAAACGTGAGATATATATCAGAAGATTCTATGAAGATTTGATTCACGTGGAGTATTGACCAAGAAACGTTTGTTTTCTAGAAGCAATGATAGGCGGTTTAACTTTGTCGTGTTTCTTAAGTGTGATGTTGTAACATTTAAGGAAACAATATATATGCTTCTGTAATATTGTGTTGAAGACCGTATTGGGTCAGTTGTGTGTTTATCCTGAATTGCTCATCAAGCTCATTCTGTATTCAGGCTATATAAAGGAAGACTCAAGACCTAGAAGACTACAGAAGCCGTCATTTGCAAAAGAGTCATTTAGGGTTTTAGTCTGTCCATTGTTGTTTGTGAGTCACTCACGTATCACCTTGATGCTTGAGTTGGACTTGTAGTAGAGTTGTATTTTGTGAATCACTCGTAAGCTTTTAAGCAAGAGTAGATTATGTTTCACAGAGTGTGTCTCCATTTCTATTGTACTTATTATTATCACTGGTGAGTTATTGAGGGGAAGTTAGAGGGGTCTCATATCTAGGAGTGTCTTAGATAGAAATATCACGGATACTGATTAAGTGCGAAGCTATTACACCGGAGGTTGTTTATGCATGCTTCAAACTAATACTATTATAGTGGATTTCCTTTCTGGCTTGGTAGCCCCCAGATGTAGGTAACGTTGCACCAAACTGGGTGTCATTTACTTTAAACTTTTATCTTTAAGTTGTTATTTGTTATTTTCTGTTGTCACGATGTCTTGACATCTTTCTCAACATTTTGCGTGTCTTGACATCGTGTTCAACGTCTTTTTCTTCGTTCCAGAATTTCAGAAGGAAAATAGGTAAATAATTGATATTTAAATTAAATTGGGGTTTTTTTTATATAGATTACTTGTAAAACTACTTAAATACATGTTACGGAAGTTAGCGTGATTTTGGCACTTATCAAGCTTTTTTTGGGAGGTCGTGAAGTATGTTGTGAACTCCTTTTTAAGATCCTACCATGAGTCAACGGAGTGTTGGTCTAGTTGCCCATCTGAAGCTCGTGATTTTGTCCACGTTTTTCATGTGGTCGTCTGGATCACTCAGTCCTTCGTATGTTTCTATAATGGGTGGTTTCATGAACAAATTTTCCATTTCAAAACAAATTTTTCTCTTGATCATAGTATTTCGGAGATGTTGGAACATGCCATCATTTCTTTCTTGGATATGAGTGATGGTGTGTCTTGCTTCCTAAGTCGCAACTTTAAGGGTTGAGTATTGTTTTGACATTTTTTTAGGCGTCACTAACTTCATTGCTTCTAGAGTTCCTTTTTCTTATTCAACATTTTGTTTTTTATGGTGGTGATTGTCGTATCGAGATTGATCATGGTGTCGTTGGTACCTTAAATCACTCTCAATGTGGACACGTTGTCATATCGAGTCTTGAAGGTGCTCGAGGTGTAGACGATGATTGGTTAGAGTTGTGCATTCTTGACCCTCGCCAATTGTCGATTCCACTCCCCATGCATCTGTGACTTTTGTCGAATCAAATCAGTAACGCGAACTCGCGTTAATTAGTTGACTAATCATTTAGAAGTTCTTCACGAGCATTGGTTGTGATGATAAACGGTATCACACGTTCTTCCAAAGGTTTAGGAGGTGGTGGTACCGTCGCGGTGAGGATCACCGACAAAGGGGAAATGATTGTGGAGGCGTGTTACGCGGTCAGTGAGAATCTCAAGCCATGATGTTGGAAAATGTCCTTTGTTCCTATGTTGATTCTAACCATCGTTATAGTAGTCAAAAGGTAGAGAGGTTTCGGGAAACGAAGTTTTCGAAAATTTGTTGAAACAGATGGTGCCAATGTTTTGGTCATAGAACATAAGAGTCAGTTGATGGTGGTTCGAAGCAACCACTGTGATGATTCACCGTGGTTGGAGTTGATTTGTCATCAATACATGGTGTGTACTTGAAAATACACTCCAATGCTCAAGTTAGTGAGGTTCCAATGAATCTTGAGGAGATTTCTTGAAAAGAGAGAGTGTGTATGTGCGCGCCTTCTTTTTGGTGTGACACGTCCAATTCGTAGACCCCTGAATGTGGATACGTTGGTTTTGCCCTTATGGATTATTGGTCAGGTTAGATTCAGCAAATGGATCGTAAGTGCTATGAGTGTACTATTCAATCGAACATGACTATTCATCGATACACATAGACTGCAGTAGCATGCGAACGCCATATTGGGCATTAGTTAAGATAGTGAATTTATGGCTCTAGAGGATTGAGTCTTGACTCGACATGAAATTAATAACATGGTTGAAATTGTCAAATGTCTATGCATTAATAATAAAGGATATTGATCTGCTGCAGCATAAAAAAAATGTACATGTATAATAGCTCGGTTAGCGTGAACAATGCATTGTTATATGTAGAGACCAGAGTTTGAACCTCGAACACGCTACTTATTCACCTTAAATGATGAATTCTGGCCACTAGACTACTTGACAAAAAAAAATCGTTTAGGAAGTTGTAATATAATAAATCAAAAAAAATATCCATTGTCTTTACTTTATTATTTGTTTAGTTCTTATGTATTAAAAATAAAAATACTAGGTTTAGTTTCTTTATTATCCAAGGGAAAGTGATTCGTTTTGACCTAGTGTCACTACGGAATTCTCTCGTGTTTAATTCATCGTCAACTTTTAATTTTTAGGCCTTAAAAGATAAATCAAAAAAACATTCAAATAGTCAAAAAACAAATTTCAAAAAAAGAACTTTTTTTCCTAAAAAACCTTGATTCTTATCAAGAGATTTTCCTATTTAATTTTCTTTAATAAAAACTTTAATTCATTAAGCATATTTAAACCTTTTTTTAAAACTAAAAAATACCAAACAAATTCTTTCTTTGCCATTTGGCTTTTATCTCTAAACCCTTTTCAAAAAAAAAAAACATCAAAACAAATCACTCGGCATTTTACCCCGAACTACGTGGTTTTTTATCCGTCATGGGTACGTAGGCAAAATACTTTGTCTTTCCAAATCAAAAAACCATAAAAAGAAAAAAAAATCATCATTACACTAATCTTTTACAATTAAATAATCTTAGCCAAAAAATAAATAAAAGCAAGAGGTTCCTATAGAATATTATAGACGTTTAGGGTGTAGATACCTTCCCTTTACGTAACTATCCCCTGAACCTTAAGTCTCTAAAAAATTGCAGGTTTATTCAAACTTTTCCCCCTTTCCCTTGGAAAAAATTAAAGCTCGGTGGTAAACCTAAATTTGTGAGTCAATGTTAATCAATAGCTTGATCTCTGAAAATCACCGCGACACCACTCAATATGGTACGTAGACGGCTCTCAAAACCGACATGACAGAAAGGAGTAGAAAAAGAAGGACTCGTCAACACAAGTCGAAAAAGGGAGAAGATAGTAAAAGCACATGAAGCATCAACTGTGAATTTCAGTGTACTGAATGAGTGGGGCGAGCTATCATTTTATAGGGAGAGTTCGTAACAAAAAACGGAGTGACTTAAGGATTAAGTTAATCCTTAAGCAAAACGCGTTTTGTTTTCTGTTGGATATATCTGGAACCTTCCGGATACTCGGCATTTTGGATCGGATCGTAAGGAATTTTGTTACAAACGACACGCTTTCGGATAATGATTAAATTAATAAAAAAATTAATTTAACATTTTCAAGTGAAAAAAATATTCTTTTTTTTTACCCAAGCCCAAGCCCGGCCCCGCTCGGCCGGACGGCAGCGGCGCGCGTGTGAAATATATACAATTTCTAAGCACTCACCTGTTCGTAAAAGTGGGTAACCCAAGGGTACACCCTTGTATGCCACTCCCCACTTATATAAACACTTATTAGGTAGTATGACCCTCCAATGTAGAACATTTTTAAGTCATACCAACACTAACTTGCTCTTGCTAAGGTGTTTATTCTATCCAACTTCCACTATTGTTGCTAGTGTTCCAACAATAGTTGATTTAGTTAATTTAGTAAAAATGATATATCTTTTGACTATTTTAATGTATTTTTTTTAATTTGTGTACAATCACTTAAACAACATTCATAGTGGGTAATTTTTAAGGATCACATACAAACTTTAAATTACACTCAATGAAAAATGGGTGAGTATTTTTGGGTGGAAAGTAAAAGTAGATTATGATAGTTATTAAAAAGAGATTTTTCTTTAGGGAAAAATAATAATTATTTTTTTGTCAAGTAGTCTAGTGGCTAGAGCTCACACAATTTAATTATGAAGTAGTGAGATGTCCGGGGTTTGAACCTCGGCCCCCACATATAATATACAATATCCGTACCAACTGAGTTAGGCTCACGGTGATATTTTTTTTGTGTAAGAAAGGAAAAAGAGATGTAATACATCCAAAAAGGATCAAATATTTTACAATCATTTTTAAATCGCGATTAAAGAATAGCCTTGGATGATAATATGAGTTTTTGTCGTTATTGGTGTAGAATTGTTTTACACTCAAAAAAATCTTTGATTAAACTTTTAAAAAGTCATCAAAATGTTGTGCGTGGTTAACTCAAATTTTCTTCTTGTTTGTAAGAAGGATAATTGAGTGACACATTATTTAGTTAAACATGCTTTTCTTAAACCCATGAGAATCAATTAGTGAATCTTTATTGGAAAAAGTTTCTCAATCAGTCAATCCGCATCTCATATTTATGTGATAATAATCATTTTGGTGTTTAAATGTTTAATAAGTAGGTGGAATAATTCTTTAATGTATCGAAATTTTAAAATAGTTATTGATTGTACACTTTGTTGATCAAAACAATTTATAAATTTAAAACGGAAATGATAAATAATGCTCCAGAGACATTGGTTAAGGAAACAAATATGGTAAGTACTGCGTTCAAAATTATGTAATCAATTCATCAAACGTCAAAAGAGTGTCTTTACCAATTTAAAACTTCAGTTTTTTTATTTCCTTAACGAGCGTTCCGGGGCACCGATTAGCACTCTCAATATTGATATTAACTCTTTTCATATACAGATTAACATGATAATAAATAAGTATCTATATGATGCATATGATAATGTTAGGCAGCTGATGACTAATTGGAGAATTGTGAATGGTAAGAAGTTGCAGGGCGGGCTGGCTGTTGTAGCTGTTGTACCGAACACAACATAACAAATGGCAGCAAGTGTGAATGGAGCTGGGCAACATGAACAAATTCGGTGGAAGAAACCCGGTCTTGGAAGGCTTAAATGTAATGTGGATGCGTCGTTTTTGGTTGCTCTAAACCGCATAGGATTTGGCTTTTGCATAAGAGATGAAGCTGGAAATTTCATAAGAGCAAAAACAATGTGGTCAAATCATGTTTGTTCGTCAGAAGTTGGTGAAACCTTGGGACTTTCACACGCTATCTGTTGGATGCGCGAACTACAACTAACAAATGTGGATTGAGATGGATGCAAAGAACGTTGTAGATTACTTTAACAAAGATATTGATGATATATCTGAGTTTGGAGCAATAGTGGAAGAATGTGAGAGAAATTGTGTTACTTATTTTGAAAACTCTAGGGTAGAGTTTAGTCGGAGACAAGCAAATGAGGTCGTCATACACTTGCTCAAGAGGCCACTTTCTTAGCTAGTCCCTAAATTTTTAATGTTGCACCTCTTTGTATTTCGACTTTGATTATTAATGAAAAACTATAAGCTATTTTCCCTAAAAAAATGTAAGTATATGGAAACACTAATATAACAATATTAACGAATCATTTTAACTTAAAAAATATTGTGACTACCCGCTGTGCATTTAGTAACCAAAATGACTATTATTCCATTAATCGGATGTGTGCTTTCAATTATGTATTTTACCTAAAACTATACTATGCAAAAACATTTATCGGATAGTGTATTTTGATAAACACAAACATCCAAATGTCGGGCTCAGAAATCATCCTTTGCAAACCAAATCAATCTAAGAATTGGAGGTCCCTTTGTTCAATGAATCTTCTTTATCTTAAACAAAAAAAAATTTGACAAAGAAAAGAAAAAAGTTTAACGTTGGTGCTCTGTATTTTCTTCTTATTATATCTTCCTCAAAGTCAGGGTTAATTCGTCGTTTCAATCTCTCTGAAGCGGTCACGTGCGAACAGTCTGAGGTATTTCCATCGTGTTTTTCGCTTCTCCTCTTTGCAAATCCCGTTACTCCTCAGCCCCAGACCTTGCTTGCGCCAAACAATATAATATATATATTCTGACAAGGACCCTCCTCACTCAATAAACAAACCTCAAATCTCGACCAAAAGTTTATATTAAAAAATCCACTACCTTTACTTAATTGGGTTCGTACGTGCACACTTGCACAGTTACACTTGCACCTTTTCTATCCCTTTATAACACGAGTCTTGGTAAGGTAACAAAAAACTTAAGAACACTCTTCATGGATTTTAAGCTAAAAAAATTATTGATTTTTTTTCACACAAAAAAAATTACTGATTAAAAACTTAAATATCTTTGTTTTTTTTGGTTTGTAATCTAGTGTTAGAATTCATTTTTTAAACCGAATAAGTAATGTGTCGGGGATTTGAAGATCTACCCTACATAGAACACTCTTCATTTAAATTATTGGATATATAATTTTACAAAAATTTACTATTTAACGATAGTAAAAAGTGTCTTTAAAATACTTATAAACATTTTCCTTATAATATAGTAACTGGAGGGTGTTGTGTGCAAGTGTGAATTAAATATCCCACATCGGATAGAAAAGTAAAGGTTGAATACCTTATAAGAAATATGACTCATAAACCGATAACTTTAAGGTTTTAGGTAAGAGTGTAGCGTCTCTCTTGCTTGTGCGGTTGTTCTATCCTCGATGTGGACGGTCCCCCAGGCTCCCTTCAATGACCCAACAGTGGTATCAGAGTCCCGTTCGATGAAGGGTACGACCGAGGCAGCCGGTCTGTTTGCGCAGAAAGCAGCAACGACGGTACAAGCGTGTCGGTCCGTTTGCGGAGAAACCAGCAACGACGACACGAGCAAGTAAAAAAGCTTCCGCTTGAGCTTGAAGGGGGAGCACGATGAATTGATGGACTCACACTTGAGGGGGAGTGTTGTGTGCAAGTGTGAGTTATATGTCCCACATCGGACAGAAAAGTAACGGTTGAACACCTTATAAGTAAGAGGACCCATAAACCGATAACCTTAAGGTTTTGGGTAAGAGTGTGGCGTCTCTCTTGCATGTGCGGTTGTTCTATCCTCGATGTGGACGGTCCCCCAGACTCCCTTCAATGACCCAACAGAGGGTGCACAAGCGGATCAAAATCACTTGATGATAAAACTTTCTTCAAGCTTAATTAGAGATATGTATCTAATTCAGTCATAAAAATGTTGTAGTGTTAAATCTTTTAATGGAGGTTTTTATTATTCATTATAGCTCTACCTAAATGATTAATCTATGTAGTTACATTGCACACTGAGATACTCAGTAAAAAAACCGGAAGAGGGTTCATTTTTCTATTGTTTTTCATACACACACATCTTTTATCATATTTTATTATAAAAAATGTACTTTAATTTTTAAAATTTTAATTTGAAAAAAAAGTTAGAATGTTCGGAGAAAATTTGTAGTTGAAAATTGTTCAATTAAAATATAGTTTATTTGGATTTAATTTTAAAAAGAATTGAGTTATTAAGAATAATTTTATTGATTGGGTAAAAAATTCGACCAAAAAGTAGTTAACTATAAAGTTTTTTTTTTTAAAAAAAAAACTAAAATGAAATTATAGTAACCAACCGTCTTTAATTACTCCCACAAGGAGTGCTAGAGAGAAATAAAGAGAAAAGTAATGTTGCATCCTATTCATGTACGATGCACCCAAAAAAAATCAAAGAGAACCATTATAAAAAAATGTATAATGAAGAGGATTTACCCACCATATGTGGCAGTCAATAGCAAGGGTAAAATTAGTAATATTAAAAAGAAGAGTATTTTTAGTGTTTTAGTGGGAATAATGATATTTACTAAGTTAGTAGTAACTTATGGTAATTATTTTAAGATGATAATTATGAGACGTTTTAGAGAGTTAAGTGTTGTAACGCCCGTATTAAAAGTGTCTAGAATGTTTAACACGTACGTTATAACTGATACTGGATACATTAATCATACAATGCGGAAATACAACATAAGTCGTGATCTAGAGTCATCTCCAGTCATATATTACATTACTTATGCTTAGCCAGTCTAATGAAACAAGTACAATCAGTTCCATCATGATACATGTAGCTAAATAATATAACAAGACTAGATAACATAGCATAGATCTAACAAGCACGATCAGTCCAAAGCCTTCTCCTTACCCTTGCCTCGAACAACCTGCAAACCTGAACAAAGAAGGAGTGGGATGAGACATAATGCCTCAGTGAGTTCCACCTAAATCCTAGGCTAGAGGTGACTTTGGGGGAAAGTCTATGGTCACCTCGTGTCTACAATACAACCTGGCGGTTGATTATACGTGTGTGGGTCATGCTGCCTAGACGGTCGTGCATACTAGATCCGTCGTAGGTTCTACTTAACTTGTCATGTAGGTCTTGACTTATACTAAACGTGTCATGGCGGTTAAAGGGAACCTAAGCCCGCTGTGCCGAGATACACTAACGTATCGAGGCCTAATCATAACATATTCAGGACACAACCTGAACCGGACGATCGGGGAAAACTAAGATCGTCGTCGGCTTGTCTTCATGTATCGCTCTACGTACATGAATCTGTATAATCTGTATCTGTCTAGCTGTATACTAATCATATTCATAATTATTATGTTAGCGGTTAGCGTTGAACAAACATTAACATCTGAGTTCATTTTACGGAATGCACCAGGTGGAGTAACCCCAGCCACATTCCACTGCTGACCGGCTAAATTCCCTATCTGAGGGCTAGAGCCGGACTCCCTGGTTGTGAAGGTTCCCTATCTGAGGGCTGACCCTTTCCAGACATAGCTGAAGCTTATCTGAAGCCACAACATAATTGATTATAATTACCTGTATATAATAAAATGCATATAGCTGATATGCTTACTGTCATAAGAACATCTGATACGCTAACTGAGCCTATGTTTACATAGAAGCTAATGCTAGTACTCGACGATCTACGCCGAGGCTCTATAGTTCTCCCATCCTTAGACCTGTGTCCTACCCGGACCTAAACACGAAAAGTGTTGTGCTCTCATGTACCACTTACCATTGGAGAAACGCTTATGTTACTCATGCTTTCTATGTGTAAGACCTCGACGTGTGATGTATATTAGGTTCCTGGTATTTGGGGGTTTGATTAAGTTGCATAAGTGCGCGAGGAATGGCCCCGGCCGGCATTCTGGACCACATGAAAATTTTCAAAGGATGCTGTCAAAAGGGCCGGTCGCTTAAGCGACCGTGTAAGCGTGCAGTACGCTTGCCAGTTCGCTTAAGCGTACCTGTAAGCGTACAAGGGGCCTGAGCCACTGTCTATTTCACGCTTGAGCATGCGGAGCACGCTTAAGCGAGCATTCATCGTCCCAGAAGTGCAGAAATCGTATTTTCAACATAAAGACCTCAAATACCAAGTTCTAACAACCCCAACACGTCTAGGGTACCTGAAAAACAGTTTAAAACCAATGCATGGCAACAATTCATACCGTTTCAACGAATCAATGGCAAGGGGAAAACTATTCTCATATTTTCTACAAAAGCTAACTCTCAATCATCCTCACAATGTATAACACAATATCCCAAGGAAGATTGCTATCTATAGAACTCACCTGTAATGCAAGAAGGAACATGCACAGACACACACAAACAACAACTCTGATTCAACTCTACAAGGATGAGAAGGAAGGAGCTTGAATGAGTTTGGCTTGAGATCTACTTGCTTAACCAAAACCTCTAACATGCAGCATGATTCTTCAAGCAATGAGGTTGGAAGGATTGGATGAATGAGAGGGAGAGTAAGCTGAGTTTAGGAGAGGGAGAGGGAGGACAGAATCTGTCCTAGTGTCTTAGAGAGAGAAGGAGCAAAGAAAAATGAATTGCTTTTGGGTCCAAACTATTTAAATATCCCCTAAGCGCAATTACGACAATGCCCCTCAGTCTAATACGCGCACAAGACGAGCTAACAGATAAAATATCTTGAACTAGTAGACGGGATATTACAAGTGTGTAGTAACTTTTCATTAATGAGTAAGAGTCATTAAGCCCATTATGAATTATTTTAACCTAAGCTCAATTGAGTGGTGACTATATATAGATAACTCACGAGAGAAACTAGGTTATAACTCATTCATTTTTCACATAACACAAAGAGAGGCTAGAAGAATATAGAGAGGGTTAGAGAGAAGAGCAAAGAGGAGGTGACCCAAAGGGAGATTCAAAGAGGATTCAAGATAGAAGCAAGGAAGAGTGAAGATTGGCTTAATTTTGTGAAGACAAGAGGTAAGGGGGTTAGGTTTGGTTGTATAATCACATATGGTTAAGTTCTTAGCTTATGGGTAAAAATTGCTTAACCTGATTTTGTGAAATTAGTAATATTATATGATGATTTTCGTGTTATATTTGAGTAGTGATTTTGGGTATGTTAAAATTATGGTAAACTTGTTGTTTATGCTTAATTTTCATTGTTGATATAAGTTGAACTGGTTACTTTGAAGTTTTAGTTTAAAATGATGAAAAATGATTTTGTTGTTGTTGATTGTTGGTGAATACATGATTATATGATATGAATGTTGATGGGATGTGTTGGCTATGATAATTCATGCATTCGGTGTTGATAAATGTGTTGTTGTGGTTAAGTTGCGGTGTTTTTATGACTTTAGTGAAAATGAGTTAAGAATGGAAAATGTTGAATTTTATGAATTTGAATGGATTGATGATGTTGTTATGTTGAGGTAAGATTATTAGAATTTCTGTTTTGAATCATAAGGTTTGGTTGTGGGATCGTTTGACAGAAAATTGGGCTTTTGAGTAAAAACCCTTTTTAAGTGTTTTTGAGAAATAAGTGATTTTGTAAGAATTGGATTAAGTTGTTTTAAGATAGGAAAACATGGTTTTACAGTGGAATATGATAGGTTTAAGTGTTTGGAACGCATAAGAGAAAATGAAACCTAAAACAGATCGAAGATTATAGTTTTATGCGCGAAATGGCAAAAAACGAAAAATCGGAAAATCTATGATGTCACACGAGCACGACCGTGCACCCTACAGGCACGGGTCGTGCGCGTGGTTCACTGTTGGCAGACACGAGCGTGCGTCCAACAGGCACGACCGTGTGGCCTGAGCAGGTGCCCGAATGTTCGATTTTTTGCATTTTTTTTAACCTTTAAGCATCCCTATGAGTTCCAAACACCTAAACCTACCTAATAAAGTGTAATTAAACTTTTTTGAGTAGTTTAACTTGGTCTTGTTTTGAAAATAAATTGATTTTTAAATGTGATTAAAAATAGACGAACTTTGAGAATTTTGAGAAACAAGGGAACTTTATGAAACAAATATGCCATGATTGATTAACATGGATGATAGATGATATGTAGGAATATTTTCATGATATGTAAGAACATGGAATTATACTTTTGTTGAGAAAATTAGAAATAGGCAATTTTGTAAAAATATACGAACTTTGTTAAAATGAGGTTTCTTGGTCGGATAACTTGCAAATGATTTTGTGAACACGATAACTTGGTGGATGTCATACCCCAATTTTTGACCTAAGATGTCACTGACACGTGCCGTTTAACTCTACAATCATACGTCATTCGGCTCTGATTTTCAGTGAAAAATTCGACAGAGAGGTATTTTAAAATACCTCATTTTGGTTCCGAGTCGGGCCCTCTTCTCTCAATTTTCTTTTTTATTTTAATTCAAATTCTTTTAATCAATTGATTTTACATTCATTTATATATATATATATATATATATATATATATATATATATATTTTTGTTAGTCTTTATCTCTTATCATTTTTTTACATTTTTTGTATCTTTTATCTTTTATGATTTAAAATTTTTTTATCTGTCTAATTCCAGAGAGTAACAGGCTGTCCTCAATCTG
>Ga0228710_1004836_pt1 | contig 21159 bp, 11 predicted proteins | sample MedpolnodulmetaG_FD_177995 | JGI IMG/M metagenome (GOLD analysis project Ga0228710, IMG submission 177995) | Root nodule microbial communities from Medicago polymorpha collected in Santa Monica, California, United States - pink nodules | ecosystem: Host-associated > Plants > Roots > Nodule... | reverse complement strand
GGGGGATGTCAATAGAATTGAAAGCAGCAGAATTATTCATTAGTGCTGATTTGGTGCAGATTTGTTGGTCATTAAACCAGCAGATTTGCACAGACTTTATTGCAAGTCAAACCAACATATTCTACATTATTTTACAGTTATAATTGTGTAATTATGTATTTAGTCAATGGCCTAGCTGTAGATAACAGTTACAGATTGTATCAACACTATTTATATGAAAACATTCCAGCAAAAAGGATCATAGTTTTGACCCTAATTTCTCTAAATTTAACACTTGCAAACCGAAAACCTTCATAAACTCCCCACAATTCAGTGACATACGCGCTACACATCCCGACATACTTAGAAAAACCGCCAAAGCATCCACCCTCACTCCCCCGTATGATTTTTCTATTTCCCTATATTCAAAACATACATGTTTTTAATAAAAATACGTACATGTTTGTTATTTTAAATTTTTAAGAGAAATAGTACATGTGAAAAATGATACACCAATTGATATACTTAATTAATAATATAAAAAAAATGATTATTTTCCAAATGCCTATATTGCCTTGATTCATTCATATCTTGTTTTGGCAAATCTCAATGTAGTGTCAGTTGACAAATTCATTAAGTGGAAAAATTGCCAAACCATCCTTCTTGTTTTCATTTTTTTAAAGGTTTACAAACATCTCATCTTCTTCAACATCCATTCAACACCCCATTCATCTCTATATATCTCATCCTATCACATCATCCATCTACTTATTATATCTATCATATTAATAATTTTTCCTCTTTCAGTCAAGGTGTATACACCTATATAAGACCTACACCAAACATTTTCCTATTTAAAATACATAAGTGGATGCTCACTTCAACCATCCATTAATATTTTGTTGTTGTCATTGCTGGGGTCGTCCTCAACTTCCGAGTCAGTTGCTTTCCCTTTTGAAGTAGTTTTCATGGTTTAGAAACCAACTGCAACCAAATATATAAGACTACCTGCAAAGAGCAAAAAAACAAATCATTAGTGTTACATAAAGAGTTGCCAAAGCATAAGTAATAATACTCTAAACTTGGAATTTGTTTTCCATTTTAGTCATAACCCTTCGATTCCTAGAAAAAAATGGGTTGGATAATTCTTTTGTGAATACGAAGCTCAAAATTCACATCAATATATTTAGACGTACAAAGTAAAAAGAAACAGTAACCAATTTCATAATAGCCTTAAGCAGCAGCAGCAACAAACCTATATCAAATCTAGTAACCAAGTGTAAAGCACAAACCACAAGAAAAAGATAACGAGAGAAGATAAATAAATAGATCAAGATTTGTTCACAATTAATAGTTTCTTTACAAAGAGATACAAAAGGATTACAAGAAATTAGATTCAACAAGTTCTCTTAGAACAATCTTAATTTCTTCCTTTTTCCCGAATCTCTTCTCATGATCAAGAGACTCAATGATTTCACTCTCCTAAGGTATTTACAATTGGTTCCCAACCTAAGAATCTCACACAAAGACACTCAACTCATAGTTTTTAAAATACCTAAAAGTTTCCTCCATTGTTTTCATGAGATTCTCCAAGCTCTCTCAAACAAATGGGTCAAAAAATGCATATATAGTGTTTCTGCCAGTCGCGTCATGATTTTTGCGGAAACAAAACCTCCAAATTGTTGAACAAATCATGCCACGATTTTGCTGAAGACACATTAAATTTTGAGTCAAAACTCAACAATTCTCCACCTTGACTCTAAATTTATGGTGACGTCAGTTTAACCATCGACCACCTTGATCCTTATCCTTGCATCCAACTACACCATGCAGTTCCACAAGCTTTCACTCTTACCTTTTCAACCCTCAGAATGTCTTCCGCCCTCTTGAAGATTCTTGCATCCAACTACACTATAACTTTTATGTAGTTCCATAAGATCCACCATAACCTCGCCAACCATGGAATGTCTTCCGTCCTCTTGAAGATTTCCTTGCATCTAATTACCCTTGGTATTTTAGCTAATCCCATAAGTCATGCCATACATTCTTCAACCCCCCAAAATGTCTTCCGTCCTCTTGAAGATTTCCTTGCATCTAATTACCCTTGGTATTTTAGCTAATCCCATAAGTCATTCCATACATTCTTCAACCCCCCACAATGTCTTCCGTCCTATTGAAGAATTCTTTTGCTCATAACTATAGTATATTACCCATGGTCTCAGTAGTCATACCATTCTGGTCTAATCAACTTGTCTCCTCCTAGTACCACAAGTGAAAGACTCCACCTCAAGTTAAGATTTTTCTAGCTCACATTGCAAATATGTACATCCACTATGCCTTTCACTTTATAAACTCCACCTTAGTGGCTGATCATGAATTACCTAAACTTTGACTTGTCACCACCCTTTCAGTTACCGTGGTTTGCTTTGCCTGCACCTCATAAGACTCCCACTCCTTCACCAATATCGTCAGCTCTTAAGTCCCTGGACTTATCAAACTCCTTGGTTCTCAATGATGCTTGAATTTCCTCTAAGGTGACAATGCCTACTTTATCATAAAACATAGTATCCTTGAAATTCTCATAGGATCTAGGTAATGCACAGAGCAAGAGTATAGTGTTGTCTTCATCCTCAAGATTCACTTCAATGTTTTCTAGACCATCAAAGATTTTGTTCAACTCCACTAGTTCGTGATGGTTTTTTACTCAACCATACTAAGCAAACACTATTGTTGTTTCAAGATTTGCCTATGAGTCAAGAATTTGGTTATATACAAAGACTCAAACCATGACATAGTTGTTGCATTTGTCTCATTCACAACATCGCTCAAAAAAATTTCCCCGAGGCGCAAGAGAATGACACTTTTGGCCTTGTCCACCATGACGGTTTTCTTCGCTTGTGACATGGTGACCGACAACACAACCTCACCCTTCAAAGCTTGTGCACACTTTTGTTATACTGAAATAACTTACATTTTAAACTTCAATAACCTTAAATCATTATCTCTAATGAATTTCTCGACATCCCACTATGAACCCATGATACTCACTTAACGAATTTACCCCTTTGCCCCACGGTGGGCGCCAGCACCAAATGTTGTGATTTTTGAACTCAAAATTCACACCAATAAACTTAGATGTGTGGAGAAAAAGGAAGTAGTAACTAATTTCAAAGTAGCCTCAAGCAACAACAACAATAACATACCTAGATCTAATCAAGTAACCAAGTGTAAAGCACAAACCACAACCAGAGGGTAAAGAGATAAGAGAGACGAACACACCAAAAGTTGTTCACCCAGTTCGGCCCTACAATGACTTATGTCTAGAGGGGAAAGATCTCTCCACTTCATTATTAAAAAGTTCCTTTATAAAGAAATACAAAAGGGTTGCAAGAAATTAGCTTTAACAAGCTTTCTAAAAACAATCCTAATTTACACTCTTTTCCCAAATCTCTTTCTATGACCATGAGACACAATGATTTCACTCATCCAAGGTGTTTACAATTGTTTTCCAACCCAAGAATCTCACCAAGACTCTCAAACTCTTAGCCTATAAGTTTCGTTATTTGGTTTCATGAGATTATCCAAGCTCTCTCAAAAAATGGGTCAAAAAATGGTTATATAGTGTTTCAGATTCAGATAAATCGCGTCACGATTTGAACTCGAACCCCATTACAATACTGAACCTAATTCAAACACATGTCACGATTTCTGCCAGTTGCACCACAATATTTGCAGAAACAGAGCGTTCAAATTGTTTAGCCAAATCTTGCCACACTTGATGAAACAAAAACATCAAATTTTGAGTCTATACTCAACAAATTTGATGTTAGGTCGAGGGGTAATTCAAGCCTAATCAATGATTGAGCCGGCCAGGTTTGGAACTCGAGTTCTTGAATGATATTATTAACCAAAGCTTATTAACCACTTGCCGCTATATTTTGTGTCTTTCAAAGTGTTTTATATTCTTATCAAAGTTTCCATTTCTTCTTTATATATCAAATCTAAAATGATCTCACATATCTAATGTCATTACTAAGGAGAAGGTTGATACTTGCTCGTTTCAAAATAAATGAGCCAAAAATAGACAGAGCATACATGTTTTCAAAGTTATACCTTAATGTATATTGTGCAATTGAATATGACTTGTTTGGTCAACAACGAGGTTTGAGGTTTCATCTATTGCCTGCAAAGTAAATTTCAAAAGTGCAAGTACATATATAAGGATTTGTATAATTATTTTTTCACCCGAAAAAAAATTCAATTGAGTTAAAGAGATTTTTAGATCTTAGATAGAACAAATTCTGAATAGATGAAAAGCATAGCTAGTAACATGAATTTTGAAAGGAAAAACCTTGGGATCCAATGTTTTGTTAACCTCCTCCAAGTGATGCACCTGGCAACGTGTACAGCTATAGAAAATTAGTGACCGGAAGGTCCAAAAACATGTGCCCTAAGAGCATAAGTTAACACTTCTTTTTAAAAATAATTGCATACCTTTTCACGTAATTCCTCAGCTCGTGCCATGAGCTTCTTCATCTGCGAATTAATATGGAGATGATTATCATGCTAGAAAATAAAGAGTGCACTTACAAAAGTATAATACTGCGTCAGTTTTTTTCAATTGTTGTTTCTTAGATTTTTTTTCCTATTTATTTGTTTTTTCAAAAAAATTGAAATATAATAATTGTTTTGACAATATTCTCCTAATAATTTATTGTACATCAAGAAATTTGCAGAAGATAATAAGTAGTTGAAGATACTGTAAAAAATAAATAATTTCATGAAAAATAATAAAATTTAATGGTTTTCTAGTATGTGTAAATAACTTTATAACACAAATTCTTTCAAAAAAAAAACTTTATAACACAAATAAAAAATAAAAATGTATTATATGTATATGATGGTACTTGTGTTTAGTGGCTATACTTGTTGCTGACGAGCTTGTGTGAGGGTTAAGTCTAGTTGTTCCTCGAGTCTTTGCAATTCTTTCATGCTAAGTTGCTCAAGTTCTTCCCCATGAAAATGCCTTCAAAGCAACACAAACAAAAAATATACAATTTATATTCGTTCTTTCCTTTTCAATATTTTTTGTAATTATACTATGATTTTTGATAGGATTGTCATTATACTTCTGTAGATGTAAAAAGGATTGCTAAACAATACTTTTGCCCTTATTTTCAACTAAAGAGGTATTGTAGTGACCACTTTTTCTAAGATACATCACAAATACATGTTTTCTATTTTGTAAATGTTAAAACATAGATTTCAAACACTGAAATACTTATATTTGTAGAAATAGACAAAAAAAATAGAGATGGTATCATCTAAACATATTGGAGAAGCAGTTAAGTGGGTTGGGAATGAGAGGATAAGAAGAAAAAAAATTATATCTAAGGAGGGGTAATCTCTAATTTCTTTATAGTAATAAACAATTAGAGCAGTGTGAATGTTTGAAAAGTAGGAGTTTTTTTTTTAAAAAAATAAATTAAAAATAGGAGTTTGTATGTGTTATTTGATATTTGATTTGAAGTTTGAAACACAATGATGACTTGACGAGCTGTAACTTTCCTAATTATTATTTTTGTTTGGCTTAAATAGGTCTTTCGTCCTTGCAAATATAAACCATTTGAATTTTCGTCCCTGAAGTTATTAATCCTTCCAATCTGCCACTGCAAATATTAATCATTTGAAAAATTGTCCTAATTACATCTGATTAGTAACTTCAGGGACGAAAATTCAAATGGCCTATATTTGTAGGGACGAAAGACCTATTTAAGCCAACCACCTCGCCCAATCATCACTTGCCACATGGGCACCACGTCGCTAATATTGACAGCCCACCTCAACAAAAAAACCTAATTAGGACCAAATGTCAAATGATTAATATTTGCAGTGGCATATTGGAAGGATTAGTAACTTCAGGGACGAAAATTCAAATGACCTATATTTACAAGGATGAAAGACCTATTTAAGCCTTTTTGTTTTGTTTTTGATAAGCCCATTTTCGTAATTATTAATTTCATTCCATTTCCAAGTTGACAATAAAAGTAATGAAGGTTTTTTTTTATAGGAAAAATTGATGAATTAAAAAGCATTTGACGTATATTTGATCCATTACCTCTGCTTGCGGTCAAGAGACTCATATTTTGCCTTTAATTTTAAATAGTCCTGGTATAAATTCTGCAAGACACAATAAATTAAAATAATTATCTTATTTTTAAAAGATAGTATAGACAAGAAGGGAGAAATTGGAAAACCTGAGATTCATTATGTCCTAAAGAATTTCCAGCTTGTGGCTTGTTGTAACGACATTGCCGATACCTTTCAATGATTTTGTTGATACTGATCACATTTTAAAATAAATTATGACTATTAGTTAACTAATGATTAGATCAATGTTGTATAAAATAAAATGTTGAAATATTGTAATATATAAAAACAATTAATTAAATAACTGTTTGTGAACTAAATAATCAATGACATGAATTTGGTTTTTGGAGTTATTTACTACAAATATTAATTATCTAAGCCTAAATTTTTTTTTTAGAAGAGGCATAAAACTAATTGATTGATTATATAAGCCTATAAGATCCCTTTTCTAGTTGGTTCATGGTGTAGAACTTATAAGAAAATTAGATTTAGAGAGAGAAAGCTTGCACTTTACACCATAAAGTAGAACTAAAGTAAGGATATAGATCTTATATTTTGAGAGGAAAAATAAATGAACAAAATGAGAAATTAAAGAAAAGGAAATTAAGAAAAATACTCAGTAGTGCTACTGTATTGGAAAAGCTTGCCACGGCTTGAAAAAATGATAAGTGCTACTTCAGCATCACATAGAACACAAAGCTCAAAGGCTTTCTTCAACAATCCACTTCTTCTCTTTGAGAATGTTACTTGCCTATTGATCTTATTCTCTATTCTCTCCAACACTACTCTTCCTCTTCCCATTTTTCTTCTTCTCTTCTCCCTCTCTCTCTTCCTATGTTACTTATTATACTATATAGTTCTATGTAACACTTATTACTCTTCACTCATTATATATACTCAACTAAAGAGTGATAAAAGCATAAAAGAGATAAGATTCTAATTTCTACTAGTAAGATTCTATATGCTTCATGTTAATTTCTAGAAAGTGACAACCTACCCTCCTTGTCCCATAATCTAAGACCAAGAGAATTTAAGGTAAAGTAGAGGTTTCCTTAATTTGAAAAATACTATGAGTGTAGCATCACTTTTTAAAACAATTTGTTAAAGACCATAATGTTACTAACATAACAAAAACTGGCCTAATGAAACAAAAAAAAACAGCCAAACACACCAAGAGCATTTAGATGATATAATTTTTTCTCTTGAAATTATTTGTTAGCTCAAGTTTAAATTGTTGAGAGAGTGTTTTAATGTTTATATGGTATATATTGAAATTTAAAAATTAATTAGTATTACTTTAATTCATAACAATTTTTTCCATCAACCTTTATGTCTCTTTAGGTTATGCCTTTTCTTTAAGTCTCTTTAGTTATGCGATGTGTTGATTCCACATTTGTTGAAAATTGTCTTAAAACGAATTTTTAAGTTGGAGACACATCTCTCTCACCTCATAGCATAATTTTGTAAAGATGAATTAGACATAATATCAAAAACTAATATAGTGCCAAATCCTATTCATTTACCAACTATCAAGTTTGGTTGGACTCAATATAACTAGTGGAAAAAAAACATTTGTTATGTCAGGTAAAATGGACTTCTTAAGGTGGCTCCGTGTCTGGCTTAATATTAGACGACATGACAATCTTTTAGATAAATTAGATGGCCCAGGGACAAAAGAAAATGCAGAGAAAATAGGGAAACTCTCTAATATTCTCAAAGAAAGTTGTTATTATTTGAATACTTGAATGCTTTAGTTTTTGAATATCTCAAAACACATAGTGATGAGTTTTATTTATACTACTCTAGTAAGGCTTCACACATAGAAAGATCTAGAAATATTTAATACTACTATTTAATTACAAGAATTATTTAGAGATACTAATATCTAGTTCATGTAGCTAGAAAGTTCTAGAGATATTAAGATGCTCCTAGTTATTATGACATAGTATTCTAGAAAGTTTTAAAATATTCTCCATATCTTGAAAGTTCCATAATGTTCTATATCATTCTCTATCATTCTCCCCGGGTTGAAAGAGACTTGTCCTCAAGTCAATGATTTCTTCTTCGTTCTTAAAAAAACACCATTAATCTTCTTATATGAATCATTTATAGAATCCTTCTGCTTCTGAGTCCAAACTAATTCAAGGGAAAAATCAATAGTAACATCTTCCCAAAGGGGCCTAAGAGCTGAACGAGGTTGTTGGAACAAAATAAGTTTAAATAACGCATCTTAAGTTTTGATGATAACAATCTATTAAAAGATCAATTGGATATACTAATATTTGTTTAAGTATGCAGGACCATAGACTAAAATTTATTATGTCTTAATCGAAGTATTAGTTCTGAAAGAACAAATGAAGATCAAAGAATTTTCAAGAAAAGCCAAGTTGAAAGTCAGAATCTGAAGAAGTCACACTCAGATGACTACCCAGAAGCTGGTGCAGTCAGTATTTGATAGTTCTGATGTTCAAGCATAATGGTTCTGGAAGTGTCAGAAGGTCAATGGATGTCACTTTCATTAATGGACAATGAAGGAAAAAATGTACGACTACTACCTCCATTACCTCCAACATTCCCATGTGCATTGTATGAAGCTACAACTGTGTCTCCTTCGAAAAAGAACGGTTAATTCCATATCAAGGAAAGGATTCAAGTCATTCCTTCATAGGACATTAACCAAATCAAGCAACAAATCAATCATGATTGATCAATCTTCTTAAACGACTCTATTGATGCGTTGACACTCTTCAACGTCTCTTTTCAACCTTTATATAAAGGATTGAAGACTTGAAGAAACAACAAGACTCTACAACATTTTATAAGTGTCATTACTGTGTCAAAATCATTACGCATCAAACACTTAGAATTTCTCATTAACTTTCATATTTTAGAAATTCTTAAGTCTAGAGTATGAACTGTGTTGTACTTCGTGAACACCTCTGATTGTATATCAAGTGTTCAATCAAACAGTTTTCTTTATAATCTTTGTTTGTTAGAATTCTCTTGCTTGTGTGTTTGAGCATAGAAAGTCTCTTGCATGTGTTCTTGAGCAATTGTAATCGTGTATGATTATAGTGAAAATCTCTTGTAAGTAGGATAAATTTTCCCTCTCTCTCTCTCTCTCTCTCTCTCTCTCTATCTCTCTCTCTTCCGCTGCACTTAACTCTGAACATTGCTTCAAGTTCTGAACTCTATCAGAAGCTGAACTCTGGACTTAGTTAAAAACAAGAAAAAGCTAACACAATTCAACCCCATTCTTATATTTTTCTCACCTTCAGAGGCATTTATAACTTTGTTTTATCCTTGAATAGTTCATTTGCAACTAAAATTCCAAGTGGTTTGAATTCCTCTTTTCCTTCATTGAGTGGTAGATGTACCAACTTGATTTTAATCTAATCCTTCACGAACGTGTAGATGTTGGCATAACCATCATATATGGTATGTTGATCATATTGCTAAGGCGTTCGAAGATGAATGTCGCAAGTATCCATAAGAATAACATCACACCATAACTTTTCTTTATAATTTTTGCTAATGGAAAATGGTACAATGGAGTGTTGAGTTACTTTTACCTCATTATCCTTGTTGATCCATTGCAACTTGTATGTGTAATGCCCTACTTATATTAAAGCGATAAAACACACGAATAATACAAATATTCAAGAAATAGACGTCACGTCTTCAATAGTTTTCAAAACATGCATACTAAAAATTTCTCAAAAACGTTGCAGCGGAAAAATATCATACATCCCCGAATAGCCATGTCATAAGCATCAAATACATCATCAAATAAGTCTCCAATCTCAACATATAAGTAAAATCTCAACAACATAGTCAACAAACAAAATAAGGAAACACCGACATCCATAATCAGAGCCCTAAACTAAGACTACAAAAACGGATAAAGGAGGAAGCTCCCGCTATCCTCAAGCAACAAAGCTATTCCTGCACGTCGTCTACCCATTCATACAAATAGGCAGGCGACCACTGGGGGTTAGCTTCACAACATCATAATTAAGCTTAAACAATTGAAAAGGTTTTCATCAAACTAAACTTCAAATGATCAAATAAATTCAACTTCAATATTATTCATCATTACAATAAATTCATAACATCACAAGTATGCAATTCATCAATCACATCAATCACCAAGCACATAGGTAACTAAGACTCATTTCAAATCATGTTATGCACCTAAACACGACTCCTACATGCATGTGGTACCATCACCAACAAAGGTCGTCAACTCATGATGCAACAAAAACATCATAAACATCGTCGTTGAATACAAAGTAGTCTAATCATTTCCACTGGATATAAATATCCTAAGAATCATGATGCATGAACATATGACGCATTATGCACATGTTCAACAACAAATTCACCATTCTTTTCACCTTCATTTTGCATACATGCATACACCTTCAATATCACCATCATTTGTATATAATAGTTCAACAACATAATTCAATACATGCAATCACCACATCCAAATATCAACATTAAGCATGTATAAATTCACCATCAACAATCGACTTTTAAGGAATTTAATCAAAACTAAGCAAACCTATTTCATTTCCTCAACAAAACACATGCACTACTCACATATGTTCATAGTAGCTTAGGCATATGAGTATCCTAAGCCAATTCCAAGAAATTACAAAATCATGCTAGTTCGTATCATTTCACCATTTTCCAAGTTATCCGTCAAAACAAATCAAATATGTTTGGAAGCCTCAACCAAGTATATACGCAAATCACATATGGGTGCAGTAATGTATACATCAACGTTTCATAGAACAATTCATTCAAATTTCAAAGTTTTTCAAAGCTCGTATCATTTTACCATTTTCCAAGGAATTCAAGTTTTTAAGACAAAACCAAGTTAAAGTCCATGAATCTCATCCAAAACATTTTTACAAATCAGAACAATACTAGACAACCTTAGTCCTACCTTTTTTCCTTGAGAAATCGAGTTTTCGGAAAATCTCACATTCTTGACATTTTTCAAAAGATTTCGGGTACGATTCTCCAAAACATGTTCAAATCAATTCAATTGATATTTGCAAAGGTTTAGAAAGCTTAATTACATTTAATTACATCAAAAGAATCAGTTTGGAATGGTCCGGGCCGACCCCAAGTACCAAAAACGACAAAAAATAGGTGTTGATATGGGCAACTCGCCACGGGCTCGCCTCGCTAGTTGCACCAGACAGAAACTCAGAATTTTGGTTTTCCTCTCAGGAAAACCAGTCGTTTTCATACCAAAAACTCATTTTTGATTCCCCAATATCTAAATTCCTCCCCAAAGTTTGTCTATACGTTTATGTACTTAAAAAGGCAACCAGAACCATATCAAACTTGAAATCAAACACAATTCCAACACAAATCATCAATTCATCCATTTTTCACAAAAACTCTCTAAAACAACTCAATTCACACCATAACTCCATAATTATGAATACTCATGACATAAATCAACAACAACAACATCTCACAACAGCAACAACATCATTTAACCATGAATTCATCAACAATTACAACTACAACATCACTTCACACCAATTTGAGCAAAAATCAACAAGGTTTCATATAACCACAATTCAAACATGCAAATTCAACAACAACAACATGTTTAGCATCCATTTCACATACATAAACTTAGTAGCAAAGTGGGTACAAGAAATTCATCCTTTTAATCCACAAAAATCTCAATTCACAAAATAAGCACTTATGAAATTAAGTAAAAAAAGAGATTTTTGCTTAAATTATGAATGTATACTATACCCCTTACCTCATTTGAGCACAAACCTAGTCTTAGCTTCACTTTTTCTCCAACCTCTTGAATCTCTACCTTTTTTATTCTTCTCCCAAGCCTCTTCTCTCTAACCCTTGTTTTTGCTCTTTCTCTCTCTACCTCTTTCAAAAGTTTGTGAAATGTGTAAATGACCTAATTTCTCTAAAGACTAGAGTTTATATAGGTTCTACACAAATGGGCTTAACCATCAAATGTCTTAATGGGCTTAAAGTTCTCATTAACTAATTCACAAAATTTCTACTCACTTACGGATAAAAATAATGAATAGTTACCGGCTCTTAATTAATTACTCTAACCGACTAGTAATTTGGTAAAAATATCTATTGTCACTCAACACACTAAAATTAATTCTCATAACCAAAAGACTATTTTACCCTTGCTCACCAAATTTTGCTAAAATACACTCGCGTCCGAAATGACTAAAATACCTTTCGTAAGCCGAACTCTACCAATCCTGAATAAAATACACACAGAGGCGATTAATCACAGACAGACACATATGAACACACATAATAATTAATAAAATAAATCTAGCAAAAATCGGGTTGTTACAGTATGGATCTGGCTGCTCAATCCTTGGGAACTTTAACTTTTCTGATATATTTTGATTCAACGTTTTCCCATATTATGTTATCGATAATGACATTACAAACCATGTCTTGTGATTTGCAACGAGTGTGGACAATATTGTGTCATAGACATAGTTCTTTTTTGGTTGTTGTTGTTTGGAAGCTGCTTTTAACCTCCAAATATTCACCATATTCAGCAGGAAGATATTCTTCGACATATATGGGTTTGTCGTTCTCCTCTTTTTCAAACACTTCATGAATGTCGTCAGGACCATGTTCATCATCATATATTGGATCGTTGGTTTTTTCTTCTTTGAACACTTCATGAAAGTCAACACGAACATATTCTTCATCATATATTGGTTCTCCCATTGTGTCTTCTTCAAATTATTCATAAATGTATTCTCTTTCTTCGTAAAAAAATTCATGTATCTATCTCCCAATTAAAGATGGTGATGGATTTACGATTTGGACAATCTAAGGCTACGTGACCATACCCTTGACACAAGAAACATTTAGGTATTTTGGTATTTCTCTCTTTGATTGTTTTATTTTTGGGTTTAAATGAGAAAATAGCTTGATGGGTTAGTGGTTTATGAGAATCAATTTGATTTTTGGTTGAGGAAAGAGGTTGGTATAAACATCTTTTGGATAATTGTTTATGAGTAATATTGTCGTGATAATAATGAGCATGTAAGTACTTACACATTAGCTTTTGACGCATTTTGTCCCACGTCTATGTTAGCTCGAATTTAAATTGTTGAGAGAGTGCTTTAATGTTTATATGGTATATATTGAAATTTAAAAATTAATTAGGATTACTTTAATTGATAACAATTTTTTCCATCATCCTTTTCTGTAAAGTCGACTTAAGAACTACTTTGTTTGTGTGACTCTTTCAAAAATATATAAGTACTACTTTATTTAGTTGGGTAGTACACTAGCCTGACTTTAGATGTATTATTATAATATTTTGAAAATTTGGTTTAGCCACGGTTGAACCATGACAAACTACATTTATGGAGAAATAATTTTAGTAGAGCTAAATTATCAACATATCCTAACTTGGAATCATATTTACCTGCAATAAAAAAATTCAACAGTACACTTTAATTTAATTTTTTGTGCTAACACGGAGAATAAAGGAATTGTAGCAAAAGCTAAAGGAGCATGCCGTTTCTAAGATTTTGATGGCCTAGGACGAACCTACAATTTGGATCCTAACTAATAAACCTATATAAACATCAAACTTGATACAAAAAACAATGCAATTTTTTTTAGGGTCTAATAGACCCTAAAGAAAAAATTTGGGGCCTAAATTTTATACTTATTTTTTGGGGCCTAGGACGGTCGCCCTCTTCACCCTGCCTCAGATACGGCCTTAAGGATGGCAAGGGAAAACCAACGAAAGAACCACATGCAATGAGATATGTTCAGTTCTTGGCATAAGGGTTGGAAGGATCACATTAAAGGAAATATGACTCAAAAATATGTTAATAAGTGGTAGGCATCCTCTATATTATAACAAAATCACGTATGATTAGTAAGTACGATTCATAAAATCTTATAGAAACATTTGATATATTCAGATGCACGTTCGAACATACAATATTCTTCTTCCCAATATTTTGTGTGCGTGAGTTTTATTGATAGACTCTACAAAAACATTTATCGAAAACTTCATTTTAAATAGGGTCAGACCTTGTAATATGAGAAAAATCTTATGTTTCCCCATACAAAAAATATTTTAAAAAAATAGAATGAAGATGTTGTCTCCTTGAGCATATTCGTTTACAAGTTACAACGAACAAAAGAAAGTGGAATGAAGAGATAAGAAAGGAAAACATAGGAGTTGAGATCTGCTCCACCTTTTGGTTAGGGGATTGAAGTAGAAAGGAAAGAATAATATGTGGTGTCCACTTACAAAATAACATTGAAAAGTTGTATGATGCGGTTATAGTTACCAAAATATGTCCAATTTCTTTTTACTTACAGAAATTTTGGAGGGAGAACGGTCCAATATAAAAAAAATATTATAACTCAAATAAAACTTCAAAATGAATTTCGATTCACCTCTCTGGCTTTCTCCAATCAAAGGGTACTAAGAAAGTAAGTTATAATAAGACCAATCTCTCTTTAGGGTTTTATATAGATTATCAAGTTTATTAATCTAATTGTCAAACTAAATGTTCATATGTTAGTTTAGTGAATCTTGAAAAAAAATGTTGGTCTAGTGAATATTATGTTTTATGCACAAAAAAAAAAATTATGGAAATTATTTCCAACACTCTTAAGTAAGTTGTATCTTCCCATTGTCATTTTATACTCATATGTTTGTATTTTCCACCCATTTTCAAACAATTTTAGATTCTTCTTATTTATTTAAATAATTCAACTATTAATAATTTAATTCAAACTTAAATGTATTTTTGGTCTTTCAAATTTGTTTGGTTATCCTTAAACTTATAAAAAAAATTATTTAAAATATTATAAAAAGTTCATCTACAAAATATTTTAATTTGTTTAATTATCCCTTTACTAAATTCAAGCCTATGTCATAACCTATTTCCCTTTACTTAATTATCCCTTTAATTATCCGTAATAGTTTCTATAACTGCAACTCTTATTTCACTATAATGCTTACTCAATTATTTTTACTCTAGTTCAAAAATTATATTCTTTAAAATTTAAGAATTATAAAGGAATAAAATCGGAGATGCTCTAACTTAGTTTTTACGAGAAAAGGCCACAAAATGTAATCAAATTTTCTAATTCCCATGATGATGCTATCATGTCAATTCAGCCACTTTCTCAGGCAGTAACATGGTTGATGTGAATCCATGTCAACTTGTCCAGTATTTATACTTATGTAGATAACCAAATGAAGTGACAAAAGTGATACGTGTCGATCAACCTCCTATAATTTTTAACATATGCTTCATTTTTCAGTCCTTACAGCCATTCAAATGTTCAACATTTTGTTTTCCATGAAGTTAACATTAGTCTTCCTTTTTGACATATGATTCCAAAGTCACTGTGTCACTTCAAATCTCATCTATAAGCTTTTCAGTTTTATCCTTTTGGAAACCTTACCCTACATGTTGTAGAACCATAGGTGATTATTATGACATGAGTTCACTTCCATTGAAATTGGCCACGTTTCATAATCCTAGTTGTTCTTTTACATTTAATAAAGCTGAAGCTTACTTCACCATACATTAGAGTTGCAAGAAAAGAATTTCGTCCAATTTTAACTTGACACATTTTTAAGCTCACAACGTGTAGCAGAATATTGGTGCTTAGATTTTCCCCCTCAGATTGCTCTTTTGTCAAGAGTTATGACCATATATGTATATGAAAGGGGGTACAAGAACCATACATTTCTTTTGAATTGTTTTATACTTCACTAGAAGTTCATGATTTTTTTTTCTTTTAATAATACTAAACAAAAAAGAATTTTTTTAGCAAAGATCATTACCCAAATAATAATAATTATTACTTTGTAGTTTTTATAGCCTTATTTTGTGTGAAGTGATTTCCATTTTTTTATCTTCTTAATGGTTTCGAATTATTGTATGGTTTGATCGACCAACTTCAATCAAATTCAATTTCAATTGTGCAATTTTGAGCCTATTAATGGCAAAATTCAATGTATTACTATTGAATCTTATTGAAAAAAATAATGTGTTAGAATAGTGTCAGAGAAATTGAATTCCTAATAGCAAGAAGGCCTTAAGAGAGAGAAAAGTTATTTGGATAAATTTATTTCCTTATTCATTCATTCATTCATTCATTATTCTAGTCATTAATAGGACATCTCTAACGGATTGTTCCTTACCAGCAGAATCAAGGGACACATGTCATCCTCTTGACCATTTGATAACAAGAAAATTCTAGAACCTATTGAAATTGATAAAAGGTGGAAACAAATGTTAATCACTAAAACAACTAGGTTTCTTGATATTTCTCTTGGGCCTTCCTTCATTCGACCCAGTGCTACTGTTTGCTATTTGGCCTCCTTCCTCTTCTTTTGACTTTTGATTACTCTTTAAGTCATTCATCGAGGCTTGGAAAGGTGAAGGTGCATTAGTTAGGCGAAAAGGCATAAATAATGACCATCAAAGGTCCTGAAACCTATTTTTTGGAATATTCTCTTCCACTAATCGAATTTGGTGATACCCAACTCGCAAATCTATTTTGGAAAAGAACTTAGCATCTTTGATTTCTTCAAGTAATTCAACGATTGTGGGAATATGGAACATATCCCTAATGATGATGGCGTTTAGTGCGCGGTAATCGACACAAAAATGCCAAGTTCCGTCTTTCTATTCGACAAGGAGAATAAGGGATGAATAAGTACTAGTACTAGGACGAATTGGTCCTGCATCTAACATTTTATAATAATCTTTGCCATGGACTCTTTTTGGAAGTGGGGGTAGCGATAAGGTTTAAGGTTGATTGGTGTGGAGTTGGGCAAGAGGTATAGAAAATACTTGGGCATAGTGTTGGAGAATTTCCACAAGGTCTGGTTGTGTTGTGTTCAATAATGGGTTATCAATGGTAAGGGAGTCAAAAGGGGGCATGGTAGGGTCTGGGGTGATCATAGTAATAGAACATGTGGTTATGGCTTTGGTGTGCATTATACGTTGAATCTGGTGGAATTTTGCTAGGGTAGGGAGGGAGTTTGAGGAACTATGTAAGGTAATGAGTGTTCCTTGGTGGTTAAATTGCATTAATGGGATTGTGTAGTATGCAACGAAAGGACCTAACGTTTGCAACCACTGGACTTTGAGGACAACATTTGCTCCTTGTATGGGGAGAAGGTAGAAGGGGATAGTGAGGTTGTTGTTGGGTAGGGTTATTGGAACGTCTGGGCATAGGCCAGAGCAATGAAGTTATGCGCGGTAACCCACCATAATAGAGAAGGAGGTAATTGGGGTTATGGGTAAGCGGGGTTGAAGAATGTTGTGTGAGATTCCAAAGCCTATTAAAATAGAGATTGTGTGGCCTTTATTGGATGCCTGAAAACGAAGGGTTTTTGGTGATGGTTGGTCGGTGATGGCATAAAGGGAGAAAATGAAATTTTCTGATGAGGCGTTTGAAGTTTGTTCTCCTATTGGAAGGTTGGTATTGGGTGTTTCGATTATTGTATTGGTATCAATGGGATCTATGATCATAAGTTCATCTGGGTGTTGTTGGTTGATAGTGGGACTTTGTTCTTCTTCATCTGTCAAGAAGAATAAGCTGAGGTGGTTTGCAATGACGACTAGGGAGAAACCGTTCGTCGCATTTAAAGCATAAGTCGTTGGCTTGACAGTTTTGTAACTTGGTGGGAGATAAACGACGAATTTAGATAACTGTTTTTGCTTAAGGTGGAGGGGGTAAAGCTAAACACTATGAGGGATTGTGAATGAGGTAGTTATTTGGATTTGGGATAATGTTGGTAGGGTTTGGAAGCTACGTTTTTTGATTCGATGAGTTTTGCGAATCCGATAGCTTGTGATATAGATGATAGCCATATCATGTTGTATTTCAGATTTCAATCCAGAAATAAAACATCAAGAACAATTGTGTGTGGAAGGGTGGTGACGCGATTGCAAAGGCATTCAAAGTCTTTTTGATAATCATGGACATATCATGTTTGTTTAAGCTTAAAAAGGGCTTGTTGGTGATTTTCAAAGGATGACGACCCAAAACGAAGCTCTAGGTCGCGAGTGAAATGCTCTTAGGTGGATAGAAGGTGGCTGTTGTGTAGCCACTAGAACCAGTCCAAGGCATCTCCATTCATGTAGCTAGCAATATATGACAGGTGAAGGTTGGGGTTTATGGAGTAATGGGTAAAAAATTGGTCAGCTTGGAAGAGCCAATCCAAGGGGTTTGATCCATCAAAAGGGGGAAGGTTAAGCTTTGGAGGTTTCATGGTGTTGGTGTTGTTGTTGGTTACGTTGGGGTAGGTGTGGGGGATGGGGTTGATTGAACATGTGTGTTTTGCTATGTGATTTGCAGATCCTGAATTTGGTTTTGTAATGTTTGAATGGAGAGAAGATGACTTTCATGACCTTGGTCTTGATTGGCATGGAATTCGATAAAGGTTGTGGTCAATGATGTCATGGCATCTTGGATTTGTTGTAGGTCATACTATGGTCTAGGGTGTTTGGGTGTAATCGATGAGGCATGGTCAAAAGACGAGAGCACCAATGTTAGAATAGTGTCAGAGAAATTGAATTCCTAATACTAGAAAAACCATAAGAGAGAGGAGTTATTTGGATAAATTTCTTTATGCTCATTCATGATTATTCTAGTCATTAATAGGACATCTCTAACGGATTATTCCTTACTATCAGGATCAAGGGACACATGTCATCATCTTGACCATTAGATTACATGAAAATTCTAGAACCTATTGAAATTGATAAAAGGTGGAAACATCTGTTAATCACTGAAACGGCTAGGTTTCTTGATATTTCTCTTAAGCCTTCCTTCATTCGGCCCAGTGTTGCTGTTTGCTATTTGGCCTCCTTCCTCTTCTTTTGACTTTTGGTTACTATTTATATCATAATGATTATATGAAATTCTAATAGTTGGCAACACAACAAAGTTTCATCGACACACAAGGTGTACCGTCAATAAAACATCAAGAAAGTGAAAAGAGAAAGATGTCAATAGTAATCAATAAACATTAGTCTATATTAGACATTGACCCTAGTGAAGGAAAATGAGGTTGATGGCTAGGCCGATAATAGTAATAATAAAGATCCCTTTCAAAAAAAAATGTAATACTAAAGATTGTTTGTCGAACTCTAACTAAGCATCAATAATCAAAATTAGCAAAACGACTGCCACAAACATGGGCAGTTACAATTTAGTTTTTCTCTTTAAATAGAAGTCTACTCTTTAAAGATTCTGATTGTGCAAGATAAAACGAACAGATCATGATAATAGTTTAGATTTGAAGATTTTTGACTTGATGTGGTGGAAAAGATGGAAAAGAGTTTTTAGGCAGATTCCTCAGACATGGAATTCAACTTTGACATGCTTGCAACTCTTCCAAATCCCTCATGCCATGCTTGAAATTCTCATCCCCATTTTCACCATACCCATCAACCAAGTGCTGATTCTGAACCCCATAACCATGCATACGACCCATTTGATGAGTCTTGAATTGAAGCTATGATTACCATTTGGAACACTGTCTTCTTGTTGTTGTGATCACACAATTGTTGTTCAAATTCTCATTGCAAGAATAGACTTTGATTCCAACATTCTCAGCTACCACAGCCATAATCAGTTCTCAACAAAGGAAAGTTTTAAACTTTTAATTTATTTTCCAGCTTTCACAATTTTTTTTAGTGAATCAGTATCACGGGAGTATATAATTCATAATGAGTAAAAGAATACGGGAGAAAGGAACCGTCGGAGAGGAAGAGTTAGGTATCACTACCTGTGTTTTGTGTTTTGAGTGAAAAATTAGATCTCAGCCATTAATACAATCCGACGATTGAGATTAACTTGACAGCGTGACTGCAGGATTTAATTGACTGCAGTGAATCATGGTCCCTACCTTTTTAGGGAAGAAAATAAACTTCTCTGCTAGGGTTTGCATGAATCACAAGGGCTTCATTCCTTTCATAGTCCAGGCTTTTCTTACACCCGACTAGGTGACTTTGCAATCCCCGTTATAAAACATTGATGGCTTAAATGTGTTTTGGTGCCTGCACTTTCACCGAATTTTGATATTGGTCCTTGCGCTTTTTTTTGTTTGGCATTGGTCCCTGCAGTTTGTAAAACTTTTGGTTTTAGTCCTTCTGTTAAGTCTCAGTTAAAAAAAAAACCAAAACTAACGGTGTGCCACATGGACCAATCATAACACTCCACGTGGCACACTAAAAGACAAAAATTTATAATTAATTTATATTCCATTTAGCATATTGTTCTTTGTGAATGAAGAGATTAGAAACTCGTCAATTAGCATATATATTGTATATCCCAAATATTCCGAGGAGCTAACAACGAACCATAGGAAAACCTTTTTTCATTCCAAAGAGAAATATCATTTCCATCTCCAATCTCCATCTACTACCAACACTAAGGATAAACTTTGAATTACAAACTCTAGTCCAAACAAAACTAGGCTTATTTATCTCATTTTCATTTTTTATGTCATTATGATGATATCTTTGTTTCTCATATTTATATATTTGATGAGATATAATTACTTACATTCAGAGTTTGTTCCTCTGGCTCCACCAAATTAATCATTTATAAATTTAAAAAGTTTTAGTCTAATGTGCTCTCCTTTTCTTTTTCTTTTATTCCTCTAGTTCAACCATTTTAAAAGTTTATCTCACTTTTCCTAATACATTTTTGTTTATGATAATTCTATGAGTATTACTTTTCCCACCCTATGCCTTTCCTCGCGCGTCCTATTTTTTTTTTCCAATTTTACCTCTGGTCCGGATTTAGTTTTCCGAACTGCATTGATAGGGATTTCAAGATTTATTCGGAATTTAAACTATGGAATGCTCTTTTTTCAGAATGTTTTTCATTTTAAGCTTTCAAATTCGTAAAATTAATGCAAATAGAAATATAAAACAAAAATAAAAAGACAAAAAGATAAAAATAACTCATTTTATTGATAAAGAA
>Ga0228710_1004834_pt1 | contig 21169 bp, 12 predicted proteins | sample MedpolnodulmetaG_FD_177995 | JGI IMG/M metagenome (GOLD analysis project Ga0228710, IMG submission 177995) | Root nodule microbial communities from Medicago polymorpha collected in Santa Monica, California, United States - pink nodules | ecosystem: Host-associated > Plants > Roots > Nodule... | reverse complement strand
GTTATCAAGAAATCAATATTAGCAATGTGGTCCAAACAATTGTTCCATCTGCATCTCACTTTCCAAGGAACTAAAGCTGCAGATTTAAAAGCCAGAACTGCAAGTTTAGAATCTGTTTCTATCCAAAGTCTGTTGTACCCTCTATGTTGTGCAATATCAATGGCCCTCATGACACCTGAGAGCTCAACAATCAAAGAGTTCCCTATGCCCAAACCTTCAACAAACCCTTCCAAGAAAAGCCCTTGATTGTCTCAAAACATTCCACCACATGAAGATAGACCAGTGCTTCCACTAGCTGCTCCATCACAGTTGCATTTGATCCAATTAGAGATTGGAGGATGCCAGATGATTTCCTTGATAATATTATGTTTAGGAGGATTAATTTTGCAATTAAATGCCTTTAAGAAAGTGAATTCTAACACTGAGGAGCTAGCAGGTAACTTAGAGTTACAAAATGAAAAGACAAATAACATAAAAATGTTGATTTATTTGTGGTTCAATGGTTGTTAACTTTAATTTTATGTTATATTTACAAGGCATTGATATGAATTTATAAATGATATCGATGCATCAACTAGTATAGTATTTAGCTTGGAGAAGGAAAGTGATTCACTACTTACGGTTTCGATTTGAAAAAGAATAAAAGAAGATAAAACTTTGACTTAACATTGTTTTGTATACACACTCACTTAATCTTCATATCATGTATTTAGAATCCAATGCACACTGGTTTGAAGAGTTGTACTGTCAACTCAGTTTTAAGATAGTTACTCGAGAACCTCATACCACAAATTGAATCAACAATCAGTCCATATCTCAATGGCCTCCAAAGTGATCATAATATCATGTTACATTTAGGAGTGGCAAAATATCTAATGGTATATATACCAGTTAAAAGTTAATCATATATATGTACACACTCACAAAATAATTTAATTATAGGTTGTAGGCATAGGCCTTTCACTCATACAAATAGGTATCACTGGTTATAATCAGTGGTCACATACAGTGACTTTGCATATAAGCTTCCACTATTAAACAGTGCTGAGTGGGTCACTTGTGCATCGTTTTAATTTAGAGCAATGATATTTGTACATCCATTTCATGACAACTTTAGTGACAACCTTGTTTTTCTCTTTTTTTATTGGTCAAAAACAATGGAGAGAGAAAAAGAAAGAGTGGGGATAAGAACACGTGAGTATAAGAGAGAGTTATACAAAAGTTGTCACAATGGTTGTAAAAATATCATTTCTCTTTAATTTATTATCTTTGATGTGATGTCCTTTCCCTTGTTTCTTTTCTTTTCTGCAGACTATTTTGATATATACCCAAAAAAAAAAAATTCTAATGGCAAAAGAGGAAATATAGAATTCAGTGGAGTTACCAAATTATGATATAAAGATCGAAAATCTTTTCAAAAGAGTTGAGAGCAAAAGAAAATGTTACCATGCTAAATTTACGAGTTAGTGAATTTAATTAATTTTTTTCTAACAGCAATTTTGACAATCTTATGATGTTAACCAAACAAAAAAATGTTAAAAGTCTCCAAACTATTAACAAGTACTTCAGTAATTTAGGTAAATAATTTAATTAAAAGCCTATTCAATATGCTTTTATCATATAAAAATTTGATGTTGAAAAAAAAGTCAAACACATGATCAAATGATTTTGCAACAAACTATGAAGATTTAAAAGAAATAGACTTTGAAAACAGAAAAGAAATAGACTTGACCATGTAGCATATCAATATGCATAAATAAAAAGGTGACAACTTCAAATATCTAATATTCATTAAACTGGACAGATAGTTGAAAGTAGAATTGATCAGTTACATTCACAAGAAAAGCCTCCCTCCACAAAAGCTTCCTTGCAGAGTGTTCATGTGTAAGCAAGAAACTGCTTAATTATTCTTCTTTCTTAACTCTTCAATGATGTCTCTGTCTGTAAATAATCTCTTTCCCAATGTAATTTAGTGCCATGTTAATCATAAGTTTTAATAAAATCATAAATAAAACAAAATCTACATCAACATAGGTTCCACTCATGTTATAGTAATTGGTTAGCTTTGGAGATTTCAAAATTGAAAAACATGAAGGAGATTTAAAGAATCAGGATTTGCACGGAATTTCTCCTGTAGGAATCCTTTCTGTATTAGATTTATTTACTTTTAGAAATCTGATAAACTTGCAGGGCGTTGTACCTGTGAGGTTTCTGTTACTTGAAACAAATTTCACCTTTTTGTGCAGCCATCTTGCTTCTATGGGAAAAGAGGGCTATGAGAAGCATAGGAACTCTGGTGTTGCTGAAATATTTTCTAGGACATGCTTTCCTAGAGTCCATCTGCTAGACATACCAAGAAAGCTTCATGATCATGAGTAACTAATAACTACGATGGTTTGAAATCCTTGATGATTAATTTTTCATTTTCAAAGATTCATCCTCCCAAGAGTGATTTATTAGCTTGAAATATACGGTTTGATTCACTTTTACGTACATGTATCCAAATATAAATCATTTCACTTTCAACACATCACTACATATCAAAATCAATTTCATAACAAAAACAAATAAAAGTTGTTTTCTTTTATGGCAACTTCTATTGGGCACATTAGTCATTTCACTATAATGATGATGGCCAGGCACAGAAGGATGATTCTCAAATGATCCCTCAAATATTTCATATCATCTACATGCAGAATTTTCATACCTGATGATGATTCACCTTGAAGCTTCGATCTCCTCACTAAAAACAATTTTAACTTCATCAACCTGTTCTGTCCGTAACGCTGTACGCAACAACGAAACAAGTTGCTGAATGCTCATGTCATCCAAGTTCATGTGGTCATTCGAACCCAACCTAGGTTCGATTTTGGGTCGATGTTCCATGAGAAGCCTTGAAAGAAAAAGGGTTTTGCTGAAGAAGAAGAAGCGACCTCAGCGCAGTATAGAAACAGAGGAAAGTGAATTAAAGTGGTAGTAAGTAGGTCCCAACATCAACTTTATGTTTTATGTTTCCAACGCTCATATTAATATCAAGTGCCACAACTTATTTTGCTAATGGCCTTTTTATTTTATTTTTCTTCTTTTTAATGGTTTATTTTGCTAATTCTCTTTCTCATATTCAACTAAGATCATCTCCAATAGTTACTTCTTCACCATTTAAGACTCGGTATCTAATAAGTGGATCCTTATTTTTAAGTGGACTCATATCACTTTTTAATAAAATAATTATTGTTGAGTTGTTTTTGTTAAAATGTAAATGATAAAGAGTTATTGGTGGAAACTCTTTAGACATTTTGTTAGAGGGTCTCAATTGGAGTGATTGAGATACTATTATTAAAAATTTATAAAAAGAAATGATGTGTCAATATGGGACACTGAGACTCGTTTAAAATTTCAAGATTGAAAATCTTTATTGTAGATGCTCTAATGTTCTTACACTTTTTTTCTCTCTATATTGTTTTGATCAATAAAATAAGAAGATAAAAATTGTCACAAATAATTGTTCAAATATCACCACTCAATTAAGTTACTGTGCATCATATTTTGGTTTATTATCTTTGATGTGATGTCATTTCCCTTGTTTTTTTTTTCTTTTGTGGATACTCTTGTTATAGAATTGAGTGGAGTTACGAAATTACGATATGAAGATAGAAAATCCTTTCAGAGGGTTGTGATAAAAAATAAATCAAATTTTTACCGTGCTTAATTTATGAGTTAGTGAATTTAAAATTTACTCTTAACAGCAATTTTGACAATCTTGTAATACTTTAATGGCTTAATTATATTTTTGGTCCCCTAAATTTTTTAAAGTTGTGATTTTGGCCCTCTAAAAAAAGTAATTCTTTTCAGGTACCCTAAGTTTACTTTACGTTGCAATTTTGGCCCCCCACGTCAATTTTGACTCAGTCAACGGACACGTGGGCGCGTGTGTATATTATTTTATTTTTTTTTAAATTATTATTATTTTATTTTTTTTAATTGGGTTAATGCTGTTTTCGGTCCCTCTAATATTAGCGAATTCCGGTTTTAGTCCCTGTAAAATAAAAAAAAATTAGATTTTGTCCTTATAATTTCATATTCTTTCACTTTTGGTCTCTTATTTAACCACGTCAGCAGAATTTGCATAAATCAAATTTTAGATTCTCCTACTTTTGGTCCATGTAATTTCAAATTCCTTCACTTTTGGTCTCCCATTTCACGTGCCATGTATGCAAATAAAATTATTACAATTTTTTGTTTTTTTATTACAAAAATTAAAAATAAAAAAAATATTTTTTATTTTTTTAATTACAAAATAAAAAATTTTAAAAAATACAAAAGTAATTAAAACATTACACACGTCAGCGTTGACTGAGTCAAAATTACAACAGAATTGGGCTAAGGGGCCAAAATTGCAACAGAAAGTAAACTTAAGAGGGCCTGAAAGAGTTGTTTATTTTAGGGGTCAAAATCATAACTTTGGAAAACTTAGGGGACCAAAAGTATAATTACGCCTACTTTAATACTCTGATGCCCAATACATATCTCAGCTGTCCAGACTATGGAGCTAAATGATTTTAACCAAACAAAAATATGTTGTCTACAACCCATAAACAAGTAACTAATTTAGTTAAAAGCTTATTCAATAGGCGTTTATCATATAAAATACGATGACATTGCTGTTGAACAAGTCAAACACATGATTTTGCAACAAACTATTAAGATTAAAAAGAAATATAAATATGCATAAATAAAAAAGGTGACAACTTCAAAAATTCATTAAACTAGACAGATAATTTAAAGTAGCATTGACCAGTCACATTCCCACCAAAAGCCTCCACAAAAGCTTCCTTACATATTGTGTTTATGTGTAAGCAAGAAACTGCATAATTACTGGTAGCACGACAAAAGCCACCACAAAAAAATTGAAACTACTGGCTTGTTCCCCGTAGATTCTATTGATGCTAAGAATTAGAAGTTATAGCAACTTTTGCTCTACAAAATGTACCCAAAATGCATAACCAGTCAAAAAGTATATACCCTATGTATATATCTCCAAGCAGTCAAACCTAATCCTCGGTCAGGCATCACCACGCCGCTCTCTCTGTTCTCTTTCTTCATCTTCTTCAGCTAGTTTTGCCAGCTCTTGCTGAATAATAGTCTTTACAGACGCCTTTCTTGGGGTGAGATCCACGTCAAACTGCTTACCTGAACAATGGTCAGCAATTTTATTAGTCATATAAAATAAAATTAGGCAAAACTCTTCTACTATTTTCATGAATATTGTGCAATTTCCTTCTATCTTCAAAATTCTCAGTCATTGATAAATAAAGAAACTTTGCTCTTAAAGCCATAAAAGTTATACTCATTTGTAATCTGACAGTTGCAACTCAAAAAGATATCATTATTAAACTTAAACCAAGGACAAAAAAGGTAATAATACAGAATGACACATACCGAGTAGCTTCAAAATGTCGGCAAATGTAGCCTGCAAAAGCGGGAAAAAATGTTATAAATTTGAATGAACAACAGAAAACCTTCATTAGAGGCATAATTTATTAAAATTAAAATCAAAACATTAAGAAGTAGGATCAAAACAACAGCAATGCTAATCTAGCTCTATAAATTCCACTAGTTATTGATGAAGGAATCAAACAACTTTCAAAGATAATGAAACTTACAGTATTGAAGTCGACTTTTTTAAAAATAACACATATTGCTTTGCGTAACTGATCATCACTCGGGTCTGACTTCTCTTTGTTCTTGATCTTTCTGTCGGTAACCTTTTCTTCTGGACAAATACAGAAAGAAGATTTATAAACTACATAAGAGGAAGAAGTTAAGCTAATGGGAAAAGTAAAAAAAAATTAATTCATGTATTAAGCTAAAAATGGTAGTTAATTTCACTGATCACTACAACACAAAAGGTGTGCTAAACATAATATCTGTTGATGAAATCTATAACAATATATAAAGGGAATACATCTACTTGGGCTGGATTTTTTTTGTTATATTTTTACCCTTCATTTAAAATATTTTATTTACTATTCATCCTTTTTATAATATTTTTTAGATTATCAACAAAAAAATATTGTAAAATCCAAATAAAAAAGGAACCCGTGCTTCAGAAGCTTACAATAGGAACAATATTAAACCTCTCACAAAAAAAAGAAATAGGAACGATATTAAACATAATAAAGGACTTTTTTTTTTTTGAAAAAAAAAACATTATACCAGCTTTGCCAAAAATAGGACCTTATTTTAATCTTCTTTGCCAAAAATATTTAACCATAAAATTAAGCGTATTAGAAAAGCAGACGGGTAGGTTAGTGCCCATCTATCCACTAGTAATATCATAATATTTGTAGGTGAAATAATCAAAACCAGGATAGAGAGTTCACAGTGTATACCAGCTTTGTCTTTTGTGAGAGTTGAGGTCTTCTGCTTTCCTTGTTTTTCATTTTTCTTTTTCCTTGAAAAGACCTTGGGACTTCCATCACTATCACCATGATCAGATGCAGAGTGTGTAGACAATGGCTTCTTAGAAGTTTGCTTTCGTGCTGAGCGAGGTTTTGTTTTAACTGTTGCTTTCTTTGCTTTGCTTTGTGCAGCGGATTCTTTCCTTCTGGAAGATGTTTTACTCCTTTCACTCACTTTCTTCTCATCTTCAGATTCATCAGAATCATTTTTATCCCCACTTTCAGATTTCTTGGGCTTTTCATCCTTGGATTTGTCAGGAACAGTGTTTTCATTGTCTTCTACATTTTTTTCATCCTTCTGTTCTTCCTCAGACTCATCTTCTGTGTCAGTTGATCCTTTTCTCTCCTCTGCTACGGAAGAATCTTCATTTTTCTTCCGACTCTGAAAAATATACCCTAATGATTAGAACACCAAATTTATCGGTTTTAAAGCATTTTATCACTTCCATCATATATCTAGTTACATTTCAAATTTCAGTAATTAAAACAATGAAATCTCACCTTAGCAGAACGTCTTGACGTGGCTATTCCAGATCTCGATGAACCTTGTTTTGCTATGAGCTTGCGCTTTTTTCCTTTAATCGACTGATAAAAGGAGAAGCATAAATAATATGAATACTTGCACCAAAAACGCTCGTCTCAAGTAAAAACAGAATAAAATAACACACTAGGGGAAAAGTTTGAAAAGAAAAGGGAAGTATGATAGACCTTTTCATCTTCAGATTTTTCAGAAACGTTGTTTTCATTTTCTTCTTTATTGTCTTCTTTCTCAGACTCACTTTCTGTGTCAGTTGAAGTCTTTCTTTTCTTTGCTACAAATAAGACTTCATTTTTGTTCTGACTCTGAAAAATGTACCATAAAGGTTAGAAAGCCAAATTTATTAGTTTTAAAGCATTTTACCACTTTCTCTAAAAAAAACAGTTTATCACTTCTAGCGTATATCTAAAGTTACATTTCAAATTTCAGCAATGAAATCTCACCTTAGCAGAACGTCTAGACGATGCTGTTCCAGATCTTGATGAACCTTGTTTTGCTATGCGCTTGCGCTTTTTTCCTTTAATCGACTAATAAAAGGAAAAGCGTAAATAATATGAATAGTTGCACCAAAAAACACTCGTCTCAAGTTAAAGCAGAATAAAATTACACACTAGGGGAAAAGGTTGAAAAGAAAAGGGAAGTATATTAGACCTTTTCATCTTCAGATTTGTCAGAAACATCGATTTCATTTTCCTCTTTGTTTTCTTCATCTTTCTCAGACTCACTTTCTGTGTCAGTTGCAGTCTTTCTCTTCTCTGCTACTGAAGAATCTTCATTTTTCTTCCAACTCTGAAAAATATACTGTGAAGGTTAGAAAGCCAAATTTATTGGTTATAAATCACTTTACCACTTATGGTATATATCTAAATTTACATTACAAAGTACTGCAATTAAAACCATGAAATCTCACCTTAGCAGAACGTCTTGACGTTGGTGTTCCAGATCCCGTTGAGCCTTGTTTTGCTATGAGCTTTCCTTTAGCTGACTGAAAATAGGGAAAGCATAAATAATATGAATAGTTGAACCAGATACACTTGTCTTGAGTAAGAACAGAATAAAGTAACACTAGGTTAGGGGAAAAAGTTGAAAAGAAAGGGAAGTAAACCTTTTCTTGTTCTGCAAGTAATACACTTGTTGTGACTTGAGGAGCAACCAGAAAGTCTATTAGCTTTGCAATAATATCTTCCTGCATATGTAGAAGATTAATAATTGATGATAATAGCACATGAAACATCAGAGATGTTAAGTCAACAAAAAAGGCATCAAGGACTGCATTGGAAATTCCTTGACGGATGCATCTATAATATTGTGGTAATACTACAACTATTAAGATTTACAAGACGTGATGACACGAGTATAATAGTAGTATAAAATTAATATGAAAAGAGATAATCAATATGTTAAAAGCATGAGTAATTCATTATAGATAACGGCGTAATAAATTGCCAGGGTTTATCTAATTAATGTGTATTCTGGCCTGTATTGTTACAAAAATTCAAAAAATAGAAGTCAAATATTTATATTTATGAAATATAGTTAGTAGCGTCCAAAGTGCACAGCATGAATATGACTATTATCAGCACTGCCAGGCTGCCACAACGACAAATGTGTCAACAAGGTTTAAACCAACAAACCTTCCTTGTATTTGCATTGCCAACTGGTACGTCAAGCAGATCGGAGAATTCCAGCAACTTCTCTTTGTTACATTTGTCAAATTTTTCTTTTACTTTAATCATTTGCTTTTCCTGCAGTAACAATATTTGGCTTTAGAAGCTTAAATAAAGTACTTTATTATGAATAAAAGCAAGCATTCATTATTTTGTTATATATGAACTGGTTGCAAGTTACAAACATACCTCATTTTCATGCCACACAAAACCAGAAAACCTTAATATATTTTTCTTGATCACAGCTGCCTGCGAATTGCATAGTAAAACATTAGTTAAATAGAAGCATAATAACATCTGTTTGATCTGTTAATTTCATTATTCAAGGTAAGGGTAACATTTTAACAGTCTAAGGATGAACTCTCCTATATTCTTAACTATAGAGGTGGGGTGCTGTATATTTTAACACATAACAAGTGGTAGAAAATGACTGAAATGAAAAAATTAGATTGTTCATGAAGTAGGATATACCTTTCCTCTCCTACAAAAGAGGATTGTGTGGAGGAATTTGAGAGTATCATCAACCTTCCTTCTAGATAATTTAAATGCCACTGAAGCATAAAACACAAGAGTCATAAAGTTATTAGCTGATAAGAAGAAGCAGAAACACGTATCTAGGATATAAAGTGCATTATAGACATGAAAAAGTAATAAAAGAGAATACATAGACCATAATGGAAAGAAGAAATCAAACAAATGGAACACTATACCATTGGGTATATTTTCTAAAGGTGTGCCACGACCCTGCAAAGTGAAAGAAAAACTATAAGAAAAACATGTTTCAATATAACACACCATTAAGGCTAACTATGAGTTTGAGATGAATACCTCTTCAATTTGAAATTCTTTGGATGCATCTCTGTCATATGATTCTACCAACCGCTCAACTGATTTCCTTTCACGTACAGGACGGTTGGTTGTAGGAGTTGTTGGCTCTGCCTCCTTCAGTTCCTTCATTTTCTTTTTCACATTCTCCCCACCAACCTTATCCTTATCGCCCACCTCCTCGTCTCGACTTTTCTCCTTTTCAATGCTCTCATCTTTGGCTTCAGGGATATCCTCTATCTTCTTCAGTTCTTTCATTTTCTTTTTCACATTCTCCCCACCAACCTTTCCTTTCCCGCGTTTTTTCAATCTCTTCTCAACTTTGATATCTTCTTCATTTGACTTACCATCTACCTTATCCTTATCATCCTCTCTGTCTTCTTGATTTTTCTCCTTTTCACTGCCCTCGTCTTTGCCTTCAAGGATACTCTCTTCATCCATGGCATCTAAATCAGGCTTCTTAGCTTCAACGCTTTCTCTCTCCTCTTTACTAAGCTCAGTTTCCTCACTCAATTTGTCATCCTCAAACCCATTATCATCTTTCTTATCCTCTTTAATTTCATCCCCAGCATCAACTTTCTTATCCTCTTTTAATTCTTCCCCTTCAGCTTTCTTCTCCTCTTCTAATTCTTCCCCTTCATTGACTTTCTTATCCTCTTTTATTTCTACCCCTGCATCGTCTTTCTTATCCTCTTTCAATTTTTCCCCTTCATCAGCTTTCTTCTCCTCTTTTATATCTCCCCCTTCATTGACTTTCTTATCCTCTTTTACCTCTTGCCCGACATCAACTTTCTTATCCTCTTTTCTTTCTTCCCCTCCATCGTCTTTCTTATCCTCTTTTAGTTCTTCTCCTTCATCAGCTTGCTTGTCCTCTTTTATTTCTTTCCCTTCGTTAACTTTCTCATCCTCTTTTATTCCTTCCCCATCCCCAGCTTTGATAGCGTTTTCTGTTGCAACATCACCATCATCAGCTTGCTTATCCATTTCTAGTACTTCCTCCCCATCAGCTTTCTTATCAACTTCCATTGCTTTTATACCATCCTCTTTCAAATCTTTGACAGCATTATCCTCAAAGATTTTTCCTCCCTTAGGTTCCAGGTCCTTCTTTTCACTCGAGTCATCTAGGTGGTTCCCTAGCATGTTAATGTCAGTCTTGGAAACTGTATTAACTGGTTCTTCCTCACCCATACCGATGTTATCTAAGCACTTCACTGGTTTCGTTGAATTCAACAACTTAAGCCTATCAGTGTAAAAACAAAAACATAAAACAACTAGTTTAAGAACATGATCAATGTCAACATGCAAAAAAAGAAAGAGGCAAAATTCTTGTGAGCTTCAATAAGCTTTTGGTATTTCCAACCTAGAATACACAATATCAATGCAAATTATCATTTTTCCTAAAATGTAAGATTGTTTCAAAGTGTTGTTAAATAGTGTGGCTATAGTGCTATGGCTCTACGATACACCATTTAGTACAAAATATTGTGAAATGGTGACTATAGCGGCGCTATAGCACTGCTGCATAGCAGAATTTGAGTAAACCGCTGTTTTTTGCTATCCGCAATTTACATCACTGTTTCAAACAGGTCGACGAAATAAAAATAAAAAACCAATTGCTATCCCAACTGAAATAACAATGGCATGACAAGTTTAAAACAAGTTGCAATAACCTCATCACTAATCACCAAATCAATGAAAAAATGTTAGAACAACATGGTATTTGTTAACGACGTTCGGCCAATGTCGTATGCATCGTTGGCAGCAGATCAACTGTACTTACTTTGTATTATAAGTGAAAGTTTGATTAGGGTTTACAGTGTACTTGTATTTGAATACTACGATCCAGACTACCAATATTACCCTTGAACCCTACTGGGGCAACCACAGTTCCCACAACAAACTTTTGGATTTCCGGTCTCACTCGCTCCGCTCGTTCAACCATGTCCACTTGTTAGTACCTATGAGCGATACTTAACAAAACAAGATAAAGAACATTACCTAGCTAGGGTACATGAATGATTGAGCTATGAAAAAGAAAAAAAACACTAAAAAATTCCAATTTTGCACTAGTTCCAAAGAAAAAAAAACCAAGCTCATGCAAAACAAGGGCAACCATAGTTGAACAAAAAAACTCAACAACACAACACATTTATGGTTAATAATCATTTTCTATGCATCATTGTACCCTTTTTTCACCCTAGTAGCAAAACAAAAAATGGGTTTGAAAATTATCACAAATAATCAAATAAAAACCATAAAAGTTTTATTTTTTTCCTAAAAAAAACATCAAAGTTATAATTTTTCCTAAAAAAAATGATCATTTTCAGAAACCTTAACTTCAAACAAAAATGAACTTGATAAAAATGAAACATGCAAACATTGAACTCAAGAGAAAACTAAAACAGTGAAGAAAAAAGAAAATGAAGATCAGAAACTTACAAATTGTGAGAAGTTGAAAGAGAACATTGAAAAAGCTATGGAATTTCTTACTAAGATTAAGTGGAGTGACACAGTGGGGTTGTTTCTGACAATTTATATAATCCGGACTTCAAATACGGATTTCAAATGAATAAATTAAATGAAATATAGCGTGCCGCTTCAATTCTGAATGGACAGTTATCTAACGGTGGAGATTTCGTATCCTTGGGTACGTGTAAGATTGACCGTTCTGATGAAGAGTACTATGGATGTACCCTTGACCCCACTAGACCACAATTATGTTGTGTGCACATTCCTTCATTTATTTACAAAAATACAATATATGCACTGTTCATTGTATTTATATGATTAATAACACCCTTTTTTTGCCAAACTTTTTCTTAAAAAAATAATATTATAGAGGAAGTTTCTTTTTTAATACAAAGGTTTAGTTGTATCGTTAATCAATTTCACTATTTCAATAAAAAAAAAAATGTATATTATTAACCACTTTTGAAATAAAAAAATGGAATAATAAAAGATAAAACTCTTTTTGTTTCATCTATTTTCTAAATAATGGAATGAGAAATTAGTTCTAGTTCATAATAAAATATTCATGCAATGAAATAAGAATTTTGTTTCTTTTTGTTCCATTTCGTTTTTCTTCGTTGGTTTTAAATTATCCAAATTAACCTTCAAAGATATTTCGTGAGAACAAATTACTTCCTCTATCTCACATTAAATGTCTCTTTTGAGTTTTACACGGTCGACCAAAGAATATAAAACTTAAAATTTTGGGGTTGTATCGAAGAAATTAGACAAAACCTTTAGTCTAGTACAATAGTTTTTTCACAAGCACGAGTGGTATTGTTGACTACCCTATTTTTATCATTTCAAATGAAGGCTAAATGATCATCAAAAGCAAATTGAAACAAATGTTCAGAGTTCATTTGAAGCTCTCATGATAAGAATGTCGCAACGCTAAGTAGATATCCATGCGAATATGGATAAGATGCAGATTTCATATTTATCAAATGAAGCGGATACCAATATCACACTATTTGCATTTGTAGATATCAATTTACATCCCTAAATGACAAACATGTTTAATTTTGAATGTCTCATCACATGTTTGATAAGATTTTAAAGACTTTGATCAGAATAGGCAAAAGACACATTCGTTAAGACATCTAACTCATAATAAGTACTTTGATGTAATACTAAATTATTAACAGCTAGTGTAATATGTATAAAACTTTATTGTAAATAAAACTTGTCCCAACAATATTCATAGTGACAAACAGGGGCAGACCTGGACTTCCAATATCAGTGTGGCAAAGTCGATGACTTTGTTACTCTCACTACTACTAACTTTGTCTCTAGGCATAACCGAAAAAATTTCTTCATCCTAATTCAATTATACAACACACAAAATATTATATTACTACGGTATCAATATAAATAAAGATATGTAAGAGAAATTCATAGAAAGTACATTGAGAGCAATAAATCACCACTTTTATAAAATCAATCAACGAAACAATACATCTTAATTCAATTTCAACTTCAAACAATATACAATCAATTATAGTAACCAAACCCTGAAAATTAAAAATTTCACTTTCAATTTTAAGTACTGGTATCACTATTACTTTCACTATCTTGATTCAATTTCAATATCATGATTCAATTACTCTCACTACTTCAGTTTAGTAATTTCAAATATACAAGGAAAATATTTATAAGAAACAATATAGAAGATAAAATAAATAAATATAAATATATGCCCTTAATAATTTATGATATTATGATTTCCCCTTAACATGTTTTGCTACTTGCCTAGTTGCAGCCTTGACCTTAGTATTTTATATAAACTATATTATATTATTTTCAGAAAAACAGAGCACTCGAGTTTCTTTCTTTGTCTGTTTGTTCACTTTTTCAATACACAAGGCAGTTTTCAAATCATACACTAAACAGTTTCCAAGCTCCTGGTTCATATGCATGAAACAAAAACATCATCAACAACAACAAAATCATGAAGAAAAACATTATCATTATAACAATAATCTCAAAACACTGATACTAAAATCAAACTAGTTCCATTTTCATTACCATTTTCTTGTTATGTTAATGCGTCACTTTCACAAATCTGATTCTAGAAGAGAGGAGATGGGGGAGATGACCGATCGATGGTTCACTGGTGGGTGGTGGACTAGGTTTGTGAATGTGTTTTGCCAAAGAAGAAAGAAAGAAAAACATGCGTGAGTTTTTTCCTGATACTAAAAATAAAAAATGTGTTATGGGTTGGGTATAAAAAAATTAGTCGGGCCTGAGCTGGTGTGGCTATTGCCACACCTTGCCCTGCTCAGGTCCGCCTCTGGTGACAAATGTATTTGATTTTTAATGCTAGAGCACGTATTTAGCATGCATAAACACATTGTCACTCAATTTTTATATTAGTAGAATAAAAAGTTGATTGTAGTTACTAAAACTGCATAATATATATTAAGAACAAAAAAAATAAAATAGGTGGCGGGTTTGTTTAAGGCTGGATGTGGCAATAGCCACACCAGCCCAGCCCAATATTTTTAAATTTTTTTTTTTTTATCAAAACAGATTAAGACTCAGCCCAGTCCATCACTTTGAAACACATTTTCCTTCCTTTCCTCTCTCAGCCAAATTACACGTTTTCCTTCTTCCCCTTCAACATAAGAAATCGTTTCCTTCCTTCCTAGTCTTGTTATGGTGCACGTTTTCTCTTTCTTTTTTAAGGTATACTCTCATTAAATATTGAGTTGTGATTTTAGGCTTCAGGTTTTGTTTTATGTTATTTATTGTTTTGATTATTATCAATTGATTTATGGTTATGTGATTAATATCAACGGTTTTGTGGTTTCAATTTCAATATCATACTGTATTGTGAGAAATTTGATTTTTAGAATTTAAAGGCATACTATATCATTTGTTTGGATGATCGACTTGTAAGATACTCCCTCCGGTCCTATATATAAGAAAAGATTCTTTTTTAGATACATTGAATAATTAATGTATCTAGTCTTCATTGTAAACAAGATACATTAATTATTCAATTTATCTAAAAAATGAATCTTTTTTTATATATAGGACCAGAGGGAGTATATGGAAAGATATGTTCTTAGAACAATTAGTAACAATATAATTTTATCTCATTTTCAACAAATAGATGATAGAGCATTTTCTTTATAATTTTGGTTGCTAAAACTATTTTTAGTATAACTTTAGTTAAAATTTAATATTATTTAGTTATTGAATTAAATTTTTTAGCCCCACTGATATTTTGTGTCCAGATCCGCCCCCGGGTGCAACTTCTAATCCTGATGAAGATCTTCAAAAAATGGACGAGACTTGTTGTAACTCTGGCAGCATTGCTTCAAACTACTGAATAAATGTAAATATTATTCTTATATTTTTTTCCCACCATTTATGAATGTTTATATATTAATTACTTAAATAATTTAAGAATTTAAATAAGGTTAAATATATATTTTGATCCATTTAAATATTCTAACTTTTCATGTTAGTCTCCCTAATTTTTTATTTTTTTTATACTTTTAGTCCCCCTAAAGTTATTCATCACCACTTTTTATCCTGCTTTTAAGTCAATTGATCACTTGTATCATACTATCATTCAAAATTTTAATTTTTGTTAGTCATATTTAGTATATTATAGAATTCTCTCTTGCCAAAGTATACACTTTTTTTGACAAGGGATGAAGTAAATATGAATTTTTATGTTTTTTATGCTTAAAAATTCATATTTAATTAATGTTTTGTTAAACAATTTTTACTTTTTTGAGAGGTATTGTTATACTATTCTAAACATTTCTTGAAAAACTCATTCAAAAATCTGAAAGGTACACATGAAAGATCAAAATTGTGGACGACTAAAAGTCGAAGAAATTTTTTTGAGACTAAAATGAAAAGTTGGATTTTTTTTATTTATAGATAGACAAAATGACGAATAATTATTGAAGATCACACGCACAAGTGGAGGTGTTGTGTTTCAAATCCCAGTGACGACGTCAGGTATAGCAATTTTGACATTTTGTCAATTGAACTAGACTTGTTGGTAAAAATTGAAATATTTATAAGAACCATAAACATATATTACCAATTTAAAATTTGTTTAATAGATATACACAAAATATTTGTAAAAGAAAAATAAAAAAATTCTTTATATGTATCAATAATGGTTTGGTTGTTATATACAGATTCTATTTTTTCAATGTAAAGACATAAATACACAGCTGCAAATATTTTGGTTATATCAAAAAGATATATATATATATATATATATATATATATATATATATATATATATATATATATATATATATAATAACCAAAATAGATCTAAAAGTAAATATTTATATATAAAATTACTCTTATTATTTTGAAACAAAATAAAAATACTGATACACTAAAGTTTTAGAATGGTTGGAATAATATAAATAGGTGCTATTGCAGTTTGTAATTCAAACACACACTATATCAATATTGATTTGTAATTTCGTAGCTAGGTCAAATATGCATTCAAGAAACGATCACATCGCCGTCCTTAAGGTTTTGATGAAAATCAATCTCCTCTTCACAATTGTAACATCAATTGTCATCTACTTGTGGTTGGCAAGCTTACCAGATTCGTCTCGGCTAATGATTTCCTCGTTCGAGTGCGCAACAAAGATAAACACATATTTTGGATTGTTCACAATGTTATCATCAATTTGTTTCTTTCTCACAACTCTCTTCACCTTCATCCTCAAGACATTCATCCGCCTATCCAACCTCAATGACGCCACCTTAGAGTTCTTTGCTTTAATCTCCGCCTTCGGACTAATCTCTGGCGTCTCTCTCCTCTTGTTTTCTCTTTTCTTTTTATTTGAAGAGCATGTTTGCTTGCTTCTGTCTCATTGATATCATACTCTGCAGCCTATAATGTGGCATCTTAGAGTTAGTTATAGATTATCTATGATAGTTGAAGTAAAGTAAAGATCACTATAAAAAGTGTATCTTACCCTCATTGTGATTTAACTTTTTTTATTTTTATTTTTATTTTATTAATTTCAAATTATCAAATTTTCTCATGCTCCTCGTTATTCTTTTTTTTGAGGAAGCTCCTCGTTATTCTTAGCGTTGCAAATTTATGTTTCATATACTTGTATTAAACCCTAGGTTTGTTGGTTATGTTCATTCGTTGTTGAATTTTTTCTTTGAGGGCACCAATTGTTGATATTATATTGTTAATTTTAAATATGAAATATATATTTTTACAAGTCAATTTGAAATATGTCAGCACTTAAACTTGAAATATGTTCTTAAAAAAAACTTTTTTTTGACGAATTAAAAAAAAAACTTGAAATGTGTAGCTAGAGATAACATATGGCATTGACATAAACGGACCAACCCGCCATGCCATAACTCACCTCATCACTAATTCGTCTAAAATCATGCGAGGGTAGGCCAACCATAGGTAGAGGGTTGAAAGTCTCACCTGCCTCGTTTCATGTCGAGCCAACAGGCTATGCATCAGTTTTTAATAAAAATTATTTTTAAAAAATTTAACAAAAATAAAGAAAACAATGTAAAATAAAAATTAAATTAAAGAGCATCTTAGGTAATCAAAATATGTAACTAATGAGTCTACAAAAACATAAAAGTTGTCATTCAAAAGATCGCTATTCATTATAATAAAAGTTTAAGATATGCCAACAAGATAACAAAATAAAAAATTGATGAGTTTATTGATTAAAAAAAAGGTCTTGTTAATGAGTGCTCCGGGGCACTCTTTAAGCATTCCAAATTAGGAAATTATTTATTTAAAAAGTCAAATAGTTCAATTTTCAAAGCATTGATTACACAACTTTTCATAAAAAGTTACTACTTTAGACCCTTAAAGAGTGCTCCGGGGGCACTCGTTAACATTTCCCTTAAAAAAATATATTAGAAAGATAAGTCTAAATCATACACCAAGAGCTTTAATTAAATGAGTTTTCTCTCTCTACTATAGAAGTGTGATATGCATGAGAAAATTAGAAAATTGATTGACTCGTAAATAAAGAAAGAGTAATAGACTTGACAAAAAAAAAAGTAATAGAGAAAATTAGAAAATTAATTTGACTTATAAAAAAAGAGTGGTAGAGAAATGGATTTTTTTTACTTTAGATCGGGTCATCTCGTTCCATATTTTTAATGGATTTTACTGGGCGACTCCACTAATAGTTACGGGTTTAAAATTCCAACTCACTCCATAAAAAATAACAGGCTAAACCAACCAACCCGATGGGTCTAATCCGTTTCGCCGTCCTTACTTGCTAGAGTTAGAGTGTACTTGTTTATGTTAGTCCCCATTTTTTATCTTACAATGTTTCTTAAGATTTTGAGTCAACCCTGGCACTTGATGAAACATAGCAATGCAGTTTAATAAAGTTTCCCATATATGAGATGGACCGAAAGATTTTGAAAATGAAAATGGGAAAACAACAAAATTAGTTGATGATGACAAACACTTAAAAAAGTTCCTTTATGGATTACAGAAGGAACCAAAATTTCATCACATGTTGTATAATGTGTCCAAACTTATCATATCAAAAAGCTTAATTAAAATTAAAACTAGAAACAACACTAGAAAAAACAGCTAAGATTAAAATGCCATGTTAATATAAGAGACCAAAATTTCCAAAAAAAAAAAAAAAACCAAAAAAAAAAAAAAAAAAAAAAAAAAAAAAAAAAAAAAGAAAAAACTTAAATTTGACCAAGAATCAAGAAAGAAAATTGTTAATGACTTAAATTTAACCTAAAAAAACAGCTTAAGATAAAAATAAAAATAGGGATCAATCTCTAAGAACACATTGATCTCCTATACATGTCAACTCCTTAAATCTGAAATCTTGATATTTGGTGCATCCCTTGAATATATCAATCTCAATTAAATTTTCATCCTCATTCATTTCATTAATTTCTGCTAAGAGATCCATGAGACCCTGCTGCTTGAAAATGAAATCTAAATTCTGTTTAGAGTCTTCCTTTAAACAAGAGAAGTGGTTGCTTGGAAGCTTGATTTCAATAAGGCCATCCTCATCCTCATCCTCCTCATCGTCGTCGTCATTGTTAGAGTCCAAATTGTCACATATACTCACCATGTCTTGATTTCTTCTTATATTAATCTCAAAACTTTCATCAATAGTTGAGCTAATACTACTTTCACTATCTGATGGAAGCGAAGAATCTGAATGTGGATCAGCTTGTAGCTCATATTTTTGAGCATTGAGTTCAAAACTTTTATCAATGACATTGTTGCTTTCACTCTCTACTTGAAATGAAGGATGTGACTCAGCTTGCTTCTCTTGCCTATGAGCAACATCTTCTAATGAAGGCCGTGACTCTGATTTGTGCATGTTATCTTGGACTAAATCTTCACAATGAGATCCTTTTTTCTTTGACCTTGTGAAAAAAACCATACTAGAAAGAAGAGCAAATAGAAGTGTGAAAAGGTAAGGAAAAGATCTAGAGACTGAAAAAAGAACAAGAAGTACTAGAATGATAGATAGGAAAGTGGTGAAAACAGAACCAAGCTTGTGATATATTTGTTGCTTGGTTACTTTCTCCATGATTATGATTTTTGTTTCTCTCTTGGAATACAGAATGTATAGAGCAAAGACTTGAGAGAAATTTCAATGTACTAAAAAGGGGTTACAAAAGAGCTTTTTGAGGTTGAAGTTGAGAACTTTCAGCTTCTTTCTTCATGAAATTTTTTGTAAACTGTAGCTAAAATGTCAATGAGGAAGCTGAGGGAATGTTTTGATTTTTTGCTACAATACGAAGAGGATTCAAAAGATCATAGATTGAAAAGCTTCTAAAGGAAGCATTTTCTTCTTCATATAACCTGAAAAATTTGAGATTTGGTCAAACTATTCTCCACTGCTGAGTAACTGTGCTATACCAAGAAGGTTGCAAATGCAAAACTTGATGCCAATTGTTTCTTCTAGTATAGTACTATTCGTTTTCTTGCTCTGACATGAAACCTTTTGTTATTTATTAATCTGCAACAATTGATTCTCTTGGAGATAGGAAAGGTGTTTGTTTTTTGCATCAATTTTTACAAAATCAAAGCCTTGGAATCATCGAATGCATGTGCAATCTGACTCCTCCCTTACACATGCCACGATACTTGGGTTGACCCTTAAAAATAATGTTTCTCATCAGAGAGAAATCGAATGTGTAGTACTTGGAAAGAGCCTTCGACCTCCCTCACGAAAAGGTTTAGTGTCCCATAACGTGGCGAACTAATGTTTAAAACGACACTCGTATTGAAACGGAGAGGGTATATGTTATAGGTGGATAGACCACGTTAACTAGCAAAAATACAAGAGGTGGGCTGTGGGCACATCATTATTTGTCATGTTTATGTTTGATTATTCAAGCTAAATTTTGAAAATATGTTGTGAAAAAATCAGGGTTGTTAAAACTGTAATCATTTGCTCGTGCCCACGAAGAAATGATGTTATAGAAAAATAATAAGAGTAAGAGACAGGGAAATCTTTGGTTAGTAGATATGTCTTTGCTTTGCTTGAAATTCTTATGGATTGTGACTGCTCTTTTATAATTGCTCAAGAGTTTACTTACTAGTACAATAATTTTGCTTATGAACTTAATAATTTTATATTAATAATAATAATATAAATAAATAAATATTTTTTCACTACATGTTCTAGGTTTTCTTGTCTCCGACTAACAAAGTGAGTTCCTTGTCTCTGAACCCACGAGGGTTAGTTCGGTTCGGTGGTGCATGTTTGGGATCTTAGTATGTTCATTTGTGTGTGTGATGTAAGATTTTTACATGTCATAAAACTATTTACACGTAAGTATAATAGGATCGTATCCGCAGGGAGTTGCGTATTTCATAAGTGTTTTCGCAATATTCGTCAAGTTAAGTGTTTGGGCATAAATTGTTTGTTTGTGTAAAACTATTGTTCTATTCGACATAAAAGTAAAACGAGAAGAGATAGGGCTATTTCGCTTGGGGTCAGAGACATCAACCAAGCGTAACAGTTGCAATCTCTCGACCAAATAACAGATTCTAACCTTTTTAAACGATATTATCACAATCACTCGACAATATCATTCGTGTCCAAATGATATCGTTATTTCTTAGGGATCGTTTAAACATCGATTTCCCAAACATTTAAACGATTACAAAGTCGATTGGGTATTTTAATCGA
>Ga0228710_1004833_pt1 | contig 21171 bp, 9 predicted proteins | sample MedpolnodulmetaG_FD_177995 | JGI IMG/M metagenome (GOLD analysis project Ga0228710, IMG submission 177995) | Root nodule microbial communities from Medicago polymorpha collected in Santa Monica, California, United States - pink nodules | ecosystem: Host-associated > Plants > Roots > Nodule... | reverse complement strand
GAAAGTTAAAATATAAAAAAAAAAAAAATAAGTTGTTTAGAAATTAAATTAGAGAATGATAGTTTTAAATTAAATTCATCATTTATCATTTATTCATGTAACAATAATATTCACGGTGTAATCCCCTTAGATGTCTGGGTTCCACTGTCACTTGACTCCAAATGACCCTTCAACGGGTGGAATGAATGATCTTGTTTTGCATAAGCAGGTTCTATTGAAGGTTTTCATTTTTGCGTGGCAGTTGATTCCGGACTGGTTGCCAACCAAGACTAATCTTGTCATAAGAGGTATGCTCCATGTCGAATTCGCGGAGTGTGGTGCTGGTTGCGGTTACGACGAATCAGCATCGCATCTGTTCCTCCATTGTAACAGTTTCAGCCCTTTATGGGGTACATCAGATCGTGGGTTGTTGCTTCAGGGGTTGAACCTAATGATATCTGTGAACATTTTTTTCAGTTCATTCATTGTACATAAGGAAGCGCAGATCCTTCCTTCAGCTAGTGTGGTTACTTTGTGTCTGGATGGTTTGGAATGAACGCAACAACAGAATATTTAATAATAACCAAACCACCATAGCACAATTGTTAGAAAAGATTAAATTTCATTCATTATGGTGGTTAAAGGCTAATAATGCCTCGTTTGTGCATGACACTCAGATGTGGTGGTCGGACCTATGTTATGTCTGGGTATCGACTGACCGTACTTTTGTAAATATTATTTGACTATTCTCTTTTTTGGATGGCCCTTCGGTACATCTTGTACTAAAGTGGTTTCAGAGCCAGTGTTAATATATTCCATTTTGATGTCTTAAAAATAAATAAATAATAATATTCACATTTGTTTATGTGAGCGTAACTCAGTTGGTAAGTACAATATATATTTTATGTAGGGGTAGGGGTTCGAACCCTGAATACCCCACTTCTTCATATTTAATCGTGTGAACCCCACTTCTCCATATTTAATCGTGTGAGCTGCACCTACTTGACAAAAAAAAATTCACATTTTGTACCAAAGAAAATAAAAATAATATTCACATTAATTTTTAAACTGAGTCACTGAACAACAAAACATAAGGGATTTGTTGTTCCCTCCGCCGTTCTCCGCCGTGTCGGAGATTATAGAGCTGCCGTTGTCGTCCTGTCCTCCCTTTCATCGCTCTGGTAAGTTAACACTCACATAATTACTTTACCAATCCATTTCCCCCAAATTCTATCCAACTCTAAATTTATAATTTCAACTTCATATACAAATTAAATTGTTTTTCTTGAATCAATTGTATATATCGTTAATACTGCACTATGAAGCACTGACACTACTACGAACACTGGACACGACACTGACACGGATACATTGAGTCATCGACACCGGAAAATATGAAAAAATGAATTAATTGAACGCAATCACATGTGTCTGACACTGGACACACCTTCCATCAGAAATGTTGGTGCTACAGAGATACTGCAGAGCATGAGAGCTGCATGAATTTACTAGGAACTATTGGTTTAAGATTTTGACATTGGATTGCTTGCATTGTGTTTATATGTACATTAGGGACTTGTCTATTTACATTTGTGATTTTTATTTGAGTGTTAAGCCTTCAAAGATATTGAACATGGTAGACAATGCATGCTGGAAATTTTCTGTATTTAGCTTGAAAGTCAGGTGAATTTTCAGCACTTATTGGTGATGATTTTGTGAAAAGTCGCTGTTTCTATTTGTCGATATGTTGTGTATCAAAATTGGTTGCATTTTTGTAAGTTTTAGTGTGTGAAAAAATTCTGGATTGCATGTAGTGCAAATCAGATGGTGCAAGAAAGTTCTGGACTGAAACAGTAGTTGGCATGAATTTTTTTTGATAAATTTTAGTTGGATGAAATCCAAATAAACATGTGGAAGTACTTATATATATGTTGATAATTCTCGTGTAAAATTTGGTAGAAACCAAACATCATTTGCACGGTGAAAACAATTTCTAGTATTGTTCTGCTGATGTCCCATTAACCTAGTGTTGTATTTTGATCGAGTTGATGATTGATGTGAGTTTTATAACATTGGGACCATATCAGTTGTAGGTATTGGCAATTGAAGCAAGTTCAGTCACCATTGTTCCCTCCGTTCCGTGTTTGCTACCTTCAAAACTGAGATTATTAGGCAAGCCTCAGACATTTCTCAAATTGTTTGCATCTTCGGTTCTATAACTCCTTCATTTTTCTTTATTTTTTTGGATGGGAAAATATTAATTATTAGCTGAGGTTATTAGTCCTTTACCTCGAGATAAATGAGTTGGAGAAAGACATGGTTTTTGGTAGAAGACTATGGCGTTGTTTGATTCATGTAGCCGACCCCACATAGCGGGATAAGGCTTGGTTGTTGTTGTTGTTGGTGGTGGGTGAAATTGAACTCATTACCTCCTTATCAATTCAAGCCCTGTGTCCTTCCCCCCAAACCACCACATTATTTATCACTCCATACATTTTGTTTGTGTTTAAAGTATGAATGAGTTTATAGATGAAAATTGTTCAATTTCATTTCTTCAAGTTATTAGTTGAAGATTTTAGGGGTATGTATTTTTATTGGGTTTTGTAATCACTTAGATCTTAATTGTGAAGAACATTGTTACCGATCCTGTTATAAACTCGGCAGTTATCGTATTATTTTTTTTAAAATGTTTTGCAAATAAGTTTTGTTATTTTAGTAATGAATAACGCTAGGTGTAAACTGAAGTGAATGATCCTTGCTGTATATTCAGGGTATACATATTGATAATATGATTGAATTATTATATGTAATCATAGTTATAATCTCTGAAATCATGTAAGCTGGAATCCAAGTACAGTAAAGAAATGTTGGATTTGTTTATTTCAGGATGGTTGAGTTCTCAGTAAGTAATGCCAGATATACTTATGTGCATGGCCAGGAAAATCCCTCTCAAAATGCTGACATTCACCATATAGTTCTGAAGAGGAGTGGTTCAAAATATTTTTTTGTGTATGCCTCAGCACTTCTTGTGTTAGCATGTGCAATCTATCTGTGTTTTCTTGAGGTATGTCTTCCAACAAATTTTCTTTGTCTGTGACATGAAGATGTTGAATTTGAAAATTCTGTGACTTTTTCCTTGTTTCTTTCTTTTTTGCTTGGTTATATCCCTTCTATTAACAGGAAAAATCGATCAGTCTTGTGTATTACAGCTTGTTTTTTGACATACTTCTTGTCAAGTTGTTACTTCGGAAGCCTGTTAATAAAGGTGAGTACTTGACTAACAGGGCATGTGATGCTCTGAAAGATAATTGTTATTTTCATTGTAGAACAGAGAAAATAAATCTAATGTATGTTTTGGTTTGAAACTTATTTTAGTCATTTTAACAAGGTTGGCATTTGCTTGCAGAGTCTGTCGTGATTATGCCGGGTTTTGGAGTACAACTTGAGACTCACTATATGAGGTAATCTTTTTATTGATCAGTAACTCACTCAACAATCAACGTTAAGTTAGGATGCATGAAAAGCTTAGTGTAGAATTATATAGCTTTTTTTATAAAGAATTGTGCACTCATAATAAATATTGTCTTTTGAAGAAAAGGTTGGGACATTAGAATGCTGTTGCTAGTTCAGGGTTCTTTAGTTTGTTTGTGGGATGTGGATTCCTTGCAGGCAGGAAAATACCGTAATCATACAGTCAACATATCCTCCATTTGATTCAGCCAAAGGTCCACTTTATTTCTTTTTCGCTTCAAAGTCTTAAAACACAAAGGAGTTGTTTGATTAACTCAAACGCACACACTTTTCCCTCCGATCCGCGAGGCCGTCTCGAGGCCAACTCTAGGATTGGATACTGTTCAGTCGCAAAACAGCACCACCTTTCGAGCACACCTGGCATCTCCGGTAGTGGTCTTTCCCAGAAGATCTGATATACAGTTATGGATTCCATCGTTGTCTACGGCAGAGAGTATAGGTGGAACATATGCTCCAGTATTTGGGACAAATTTCGACATTTTCCTCTTCCGCGATTGTGATGGCAAGTTTTTTGCATGGACTCAAGTTTCTGCTGGATACGTTTGGAATGATTCAGGAATTTGTGCTTTGTGGTCTTATTAGAAAGTAACTTGTGCTTGGATAGTAAATTGTTCTTTCTGAAAGAAATTGTGCTTTTGGGTTCAATGGGATTTCAGATTCAAGACCAAGGTTTCATTGTGATAAACTGTGCTATCTGCTTTGGGGTTTCACCGGATAAATTTGCCATCTGAAGTATAAAGATCCCATTTTCACAGAGGAAAGCAACTGTTATACCAACACTTGTAGCTCACATTGTATTAGATTTGTGTCTGTAAATTGTATCAGAATTGTTTATGTTAAATTCATTCAATCTGTTCATTTCGTTTTATTGTATCAGATTTGTCAATGGTAACTGTATGCTTGTTCAATCATGCGCCTTCATTAAATTTGATGGTGCTTTTTCGTCTCAAAATTGAAAACTAAAAAGGAGTTGATATGGGCCTTTGGGTGAATCAAATGGTGGAAGAATACTTCACTGTGTGAATGTGGAATTACTTTCACTTGTATAGAATCCACATCCATATATTGGTCATGAAAATTTCTTCTAGATTTTTAACTCATTTAACTAGTTATTTTGCTTGGCTTTCACAATGACACTTCTAACTCCAGCATGGCTTTCCTATATTCAATTTCATGATGTGCTTATTTTGTTGTTGATGCTTTGTTGCAGTGGAGAAGTCATCCGAAGCTTTGTCCCCATTGACAAGATTCTAAAACCTGTTTTACTAGAATGTGTGACTCCGGTAACTTGTTACTGGACTCTATCCTTGATTGTTCACGACGAATCTGAAATGGTGTTAGTTTTCAAGGTAAAGCTATATTTTTTTCGCACTAGGTTTCATTCTAAACGTCTTTTTACTTGGTTCTGGAATACTATTGCTTATTATTGGAATGCTAAATATATAAAGAGTTCATGGTAACATGATAAGACTTTTATTTAACTGAGATACCATTCAGACAACTGTTTTATGTTTTTTACCTATTAATGGAGAATCTCTAATTTGTTTGCTAGAATTTGCGACCACCACTTAAAATGCTGGTTCATGTTTGGAAGGCCTTGTGTGCTGCAACTGATAATAAAGAAGAGACTTGTACAATGCAAAGTAGGTGATGGATAGCTATGAGTACCTTATACTCCCGGATTGGCAAAAAATTACAGCTATGATTAATTGATTATACTGGTTCTGGACTAACTGATAGGGTCTCAAGTTTATAGTTTGGAATGTAATGGGCAATTGACTATAGGACTATTAGATAAAGTGTTTTCTCATCTCTCAGAGAGTGTCATGAAACTAAGATATGTTACGTTCATACATGATAGTGATTAGTGGCCATATCCTAGGTTGATAACATTACCTTCTGGATTCCTTGCTAAGAGTGCGTCTTTTACATTTTGAAAATAAATTTCTTAAAGTGAAGATATTTATATTTGACTTTATAGCACAAGATAAATATTAAATGAGTTTCAGAGTTGAAGATAAAGTTACTATGGACTTAAGATGAAGATATTTATATTTGATTTTATAGCACAAGATAAATATTTATTTTTTGAGAACTATTACTTTGCAAAATAACATCTAAAGGTACATAACAACTTGTTGTACATTGTTTGATTTCTAAGACTGTTTTAGAGACATGACAAACTGGGTGTGGGTGCAAGAGACATTGTTTGAATTGTAAAATTGTTTCAGAGACATGACAAACTAGGTGCAAACAACAGCACAATTATTGAAATTTGTATCCTTCACTAAACCACAACACAATTTCTTGTCTCACGTATAAGTTGTTTAAAAATACCAAAATAACTTTGTCCACCAAAAATGTAAAAGTCAAAAATTATTCAATACCATAAAATTTTATGTTGTGTTATTCTCTCTAGTACTTAGAAGATCAAATGCACCCTAAACCTCTGTTTGGTAAGCTTTCAAAGAAGAGAGATTGAGGGACGAGAGAAGATAGAGAGAAATGTCAAACTCACCATGTTTCTTGAGTAGAGAAAGAGAGAGGAACGAGAGATTAAAATTAGCGTGGACTCCACAAATATTGCTATTTATTGCTATTTTATTAATTGAACGAGAGAAATATTGCTATTTATATTGTAGCTGCAATTACAGTTAATTGCAATTTAAACCACTTGCATCTTAATATCAACTTCTAGAAATAGCAAATTATTAGAACATGATTTCAATCCAGGAAATGTTCATTACAACCTAATAGAATGTCGGCTTCTGATTTTAGTTGTTTTCGTGGTCCCTTTGTTTTGGGTTATCTTCTTTGTCCTTTGTTGTCCTCCCTAATCTTTATCTGTAGGTCCCAGCTTTCATTGCTGCTACTTTTATTTATAAATAGGTCTGAGCACCTCTTATACTCATTTCTCTATTTAATGTATATGTTATTTGCCATTGAAAAAAAAACCTCTAGTAGAATCAGCATTTCTATATCACAAGAATATCAATCTTGAAATAACATTACAGTCCACTTGTTAAGTAATAAAGAGTTGTTAATAAACCAATGAATGAAGTACTGTTCTTGAAAATTATTTGGTATGATATTTGAGGGTAAGTACACAATATAAACTTTTTTTTAGGAACACAATATAAACCTTAATAGAGAGTTGAAAACTGGATGAGGCATCAAAAGTAGTTATATTCGTGGCCAAGGCATGAGAGTATCATTAGGTGTAACGATTTGGTTTGATTTACGGTAAATTGTTCAAACCGATCAAATTTATATTGATTTGGTTTAGTTTTCAATGTTTTATTGTTTTTTAGAAGTGGAACAAAACTAAACTAAACTGAGGATATATGATTTCGTTCAGTTGATGGGTTCATCTAAAAATGCAATTAAAAGATATTTTTATTAAACATTTGTATTTATATATTAAAAGTAAAATATATGAAGTTCCAGTAAACATTGTATGAATTCCTAATTGAGCACACACATTATATATGCAATTGAAATAAAATCCTTAGTTTTATGACAACCATACTCCATCTAATTACCTAGTGGAATGAAAATATTATCTTCACTGCTATTATAAACTTCAGCAGCTTCTACCTAGTTACGAGAAAAAAAATCCTACCTGACTGCACAAATTTTGCACCTTTCTAAAATCTCCACTTGGATGATGTTAGAACATTACACCAAGAGACACCAGCTGATCATAAATGACATCCAGGCATATGAAGTTTGCAACATAATATTAGCAATTATATTAGCAATTGGCCTGTTTAATGTTAACATTCAATTTGCAATCTCATTTGCAACATAATTGTAATATAACTTCAATCATTAAATGTCAAATAAGTAAAAATAGTTGCCACACTGCCTATAAGTTGGCTCAATCTACTATTACCAACAGAGTTTCAAAATGGTGTGGCTTCTTTCAAATATATATAACTATATAAGTATATATGTATGCATCAGGACTTTGCTAGCATTACTCTTGGCCAAAAGGAGCTTCATTAAGGTTAATAAATGAACCATTCTTGGTGATGGTGGTTTTTGTGGTCTCTAGTGGAGGAGTAAGATGAGGGGAAAAGGGTCCAGTGACATGTGTCAAAGTAGTTGTGCTCACAGGGCGCCTCTCTGCTAATGGCTTAACAGGAGAAGATGGGATAGTTATGGACAGTGACAAGTTCTTAGTTTTGGAATTTGAGACAAGCTTGGGTGCTGTGGTAGAAGAGGATGCTGAGGTTGGGGTTGGGACCACAGTGTGTTCATCAAGGTTGGTTACAACATGTGGAGACAAGCTCATGTTTGGCCACATAAAGGTCCCTCTTGGTTTGCAAATTTGGAAACCACTTTTCAGCCTTTCTATCTTTGCTGCTTTGTCCTCTGCTGCTCTGCTTCCTACTACCATTTGTGTGTCTGCTGATTTTGTTTTTTTGACATTATTACCTTTCTCTTCTCCAATGTTTTCTGTCAATGATGTTGGTCCTAGCAATAACGCCGGTGGTGTTAATGATTCTGACATTTGTGGTTCTTCTACTAGTGTTAGTTTCAGCATTCCCATTTGATCCTGCATTAAGTGCTTTTCATCAGTGGCAACCAAAATTCATTCAGTTAGCTTGAAAGACAGTAATTACAGTATTGATTTTCATCAGTTTTCAACATTTATTGCATAGATGGATGGGAATATAAAGTAAAATATACTAACAAGTAACATCACACAATATCATAATGGGATTTTTTATAATTCTGTTCATACTCTATGGTACACTCTGGACTAATAAATATAGATTTTTGAGGGGAAAATTCATAGCAATCATAACATCATTATTTTGCAAAGAAAACGCTCAATCCTATGAGCTCTCAATAGAATGTTACAAAGCAATCATTAGCATCATTATTTTATTGTATTGTTTTCTGATGAAGGTAGGTAGCATAATAATTTTGCAATGAAAACATTCAATCAATGAGCACTCAATAAAATAGAGAGTTTATATATGTTACCTCCATGCCATTCAATGCCAAAGAAATTTCTTTTAGCTGCTCTTCAATTTTAGCCTTTTTATGAACCAGGTCCAAATAAATATCCTGCAATACAACAGATAGAAGAATTATTGAAAGCTACTGTTGTCATGTCATGTGACCTCCCAAATTCCCAGTCCCAACTTTACTATTCATGTTAATCGTTAGCAATGAGCTGGTACTACTATGCCTCCCCTCACCTGCTTAGAAACCTGGGAACCATAGTCCTCAAAATTCAGACTTGACATACAAGAACTAGGAGTAGTCACAATAGCCAATGCTTCCTCTTCTCTTTTTGATGTGAGCTCCCTCATTTCTCTGTTTGCAGATCAAGAAAAGTAAGAATAACTCAATCAATAGAATAACCAATAACACTAGTCATTCAATCATAAAAATAAAATAAAAAATGAAATTGACAATACCTTTTCAACTTAATTATTTCCTCCTTTATCTCTCTGAGTTCATTACTAGTAACATTTTCTGGTGAAATGCTGTCTCCAGGCTTCCAACCAGGGGGAGGAGTCCAGTAAGGATCTTGAACACCCAATTCCTTTCTAATATCAGCAAGATCAGCACTCTCTAACCAGTATTCCATTGAACCTTCGGCATTGTGTTTCCGTCTGAATCTTTCAACTCCTCCTGGTGCCACTTTTCCAGCCATGTGTTTCAGCAAATGATCAAGTAAACCTGTGTCACCAATATACTTTCGTGCTTCTGATCTCAGCTCTTGCCTCATTATTGAGTTTCCATACACAGCTCCTTTTTCCTTCATAACCTTCAACATGTTCTCCTCTGCTAACTTATACCTTCAAATGTACAAGGTAACATATATAAGTATATAACATCAAATTAAATACAAACTAACTAGAACCTATCAAAACAAGTGGAAAACTGAACTGTGTACTGAATAAAGGTTACATCTTTGAATACAAATAACGATTTACCTCTCAGCTGCCCATCTATCAATCCATATTTTTGGCTTGTTTCTGCTATAAACCACAAGTTCTTGCTTCTTGGTGTCATTCACTGCTTTCTTAGACTTTTTATCCTCACTTCCACTACTCACACCTTGGTGATTTTTCTTAGACTTTTTAGCCCCGCTGCTACTACTCGCACCTTGTTGATTTTTGTTACATTGACGAGTCATCCTCTTTACCACAAAAGGAGCTACCTTGACAGCTTCTTCCATTTCTTCTTTTTCAATGTTCTTTCTCTTCTTCACATTAGTCCCTTCTCTGGCCTTAAAAATGACACCTTTTTCCTTCTGAATCACAGGTAAAAGTTCAACCTTTTGCTCCTCATGACGGCCCAAGAACCGAACTTGCCGGCGTTGGCCCCACTGCATCATACCAGTGGACTTGATCTCAGACAAACATGAACCATGCTTGGGAATCAAACTAGTAGCAGCATCATTGATAACTGGGCTCTTAGGAGGAGAGGCCCAGAAGCTCCACGAGTTTCCTTTCTCTGCAAATTCGTTAGCTGAAATGCTTCTACAAAGTGTTTTGATTGCAAATTGGATTCCCATCACGTATTTCTCGTCAAGTGTAGGGATTTTCTTCCCCTCTGGCTTTCCAAAGCTTTGATCGTTAAAGTGAGTGCTAAGAGATTTGAGGCTTGGATACCTTAGAGATACTTTTTGCTCCCCTTTGTCACTGACCTACAAGATTTCAACATCTACTATATGAAACCCAACAAGGATGACATTTTTAGAACTTCATAAAGTGTTTGAAATAAAAGAGAGAGCTTTTTCATGTAATATTTAAAATCAAATGAAAAAGAGTGAGCTTTTTTATATTACCATTACAAGGTTCACACATTTTATTTGAACAGGGCAATTTGGTGGAAGGTAGGAATGATTAATTTGGTAAAATCGACCCACTTCAAAGTCCACAGGAGTCCCTGCAATATTTGTTCAAGTTTATAGCGAAAAGTGACACTTGGTCAGAAATGTGGAAACAACTTAGGGTAAGGACAAGTAAATGGATATACATAGCAAAATTAACAAATCCAAACAGGTGTAAATTGTAATTATATTACTTATAATTATTACCATATAATGAAAGTCATCATTTGTTAGCAAAAAAAGCTGGAATATGTGAGAGATATATCATTTTTAGACGGTGCACAAAGGATACAAAATGGCCATTTCAGGAATATTACCTAAGATATAAGTTGAATCAGAGGTGGGTGGGAAGAGCAGGACAGGTTTGTCCAAAAAAGAGATTTTTTTGCTTTTCCCCTTGTTGACGTGGACATGGTCCTCTTCCTGGTATAGAATGAAAGGGAAACAAATTATTCAAATCCCAATAAAATCATCATAGTACTTGATATTGTTACTGAAAATGACTCAAATTAAATTTAAACAATACCCTTTATCATATAGTACTTCTATGTTATGAATTAATATTAATATTATTTCTGAAAGATGACTCACATTTAAATTTAAACAACACCCTTCATCATATATTTTTTCAGTAAACAAATTTTGTTATGAAAAAATAAAAGAGGTACACTAGCAATAAGTACATACATATTAGACACAAGCCACACGCCTGAACACAAAATAATTTAAGAAATTTAAGAAATAATAACATTTGGCGATTAACTAGAGTTAGGGACCATTTTAAACTATTGATAATTAAAAGACCTATTTGAAGGTGTTATACAATGTTAGGGTTAATTTAATAATTTATTTGAATTTGAAATAATAACATTCACCACATGTTAATTTTTCCATACAATTTTATAGCATTTCATTTTATCAATTATTTAATTTAATCAATCAATCATATAATCACATGTCTAATAGATTTAATAAAAAAAATGTCAAACAAATTCCTAAAAATGTCAACTAAAGTCTTCATATTTAAATAGAAATATACTATGAATCAAAAGATAAATTTTATCATAAAGTTAGCTATATTTGCATTTATCCTTCAACCAAGTAACGCATGCAGCATTGGTTATTCATAGTGTGAGTGATTTTTTTGTGCATGAACAAAAAATCCATGAGAGAGAGAGAGAAATCACAGACCAAATCTTCAGCACCACCACTGGTAGCAGCAACCAAATCACAAGCCCTCACCTTCATAATCTGCACAACAACATTCACAATGGACAAAAAAACTTCATCACAAAAAGTGTACCAAAAAATAAAAAAAAACTTCATCACAAAAAAAAAGTACCATTCGTTCATTTATTCATTGAAATCAAGTAAGTGTAATTAATGAATGTGACAAAAAAAATGAATGAAGTATAATTTTCTTAATAAATCGATGAAATGAAAACAAAAATTTCAATCAATCAATGCAAAACAGAGAATCTGCTTTCACTTTCAGAGTACTGTGTAAGATCATGTTTATAGTGTCGATTTGTCTCAACATTTATTGAATCCAAAAATGGAAACAAAAATTGTGCAGAATCAAGTTCAACAACAAACACTGAACCATAAAAAAACACCAAATTTGTGCAACTCTGAAAAGAAAGAAAAAACACGAACTGCACAAGCATTAAATGCTTCTGAAAATGAAAATGAAAATCAAAACCAGATCTTAGTGAAAAACTTCACACTTACTTTGATTTAGCTTAACGAAGTTAGATTGAAGATAGATAAACGGTGAAGAATGAAAACACGCTACAATGCGAACTTGAAAACGTTGTGTTTTGGAGAGAGAATTTTCTTGTGTGTTTGAAATTTTCTCGAGAAAATTGGAGAAAGAAAGAAAAGAAGAGTGAGAAAATTTGAGTGGAATGAAGGAATGAAAATTTGTTATACGTGCAAACGGATTCGTTAAATATATCTCATGATTACGATTCTCTTCTCGTTACGCATGTGGGGCCATGGGGGTGTGTGTGCAATGCAATATTTTCATAATGACGGATATGCCCCTGTTAGAATGTTGGGGGAGTGAGAGACATGATAACTTCATCTTTTTCACTCGCAAGTCATTGCATTGTTTGTAAATAGCTAATAGAATTGTGACACGTGGAGTACAGTTTTGAAAGGAGGGTTTTGATTGGATCGTGAATTTCACGTACGTATATTGGTAACATTTAAACCAATATACATATATTACTTTATTTTTGTTTTTTTTAAGGGAAAATATGCAGACTACCTTGAATGGTTAGCATTTACAAATATACAATATGACGTGATTTTAGGAAAATTGCACTAGAAAGAAAAAGTTGTATTGGTAGTGGCTTTGGAGTCAAAAACATTTCAATAATTAAAATTTGACTTTATTTTGACATTTATGGATTAGTTTAAATAATGTACATGGATTAGATTTTATAAGATTAAATAATACAGCTAATGATCTAGTAAAAAAAGTTGAGGTACTAAATTATTATTAGTGAACAAAATAAAAATAGAAAATTGAAGTGATGAATAATATCATTCACGCGAAATTACAAAGACTAATATGTTCGATGTAGTTGAGACTCATTTAAATAGGTTAACATATTTCGATAAATGTTTTTCATACGCATCCGCTAAAAAACGAACTTTCGATCAATCATTTAAGTGACCTTGGTTATCTTTTTTATGATAGATATACGAAATGACAATAATCAATGTATATATTTGGTTATCTTTTTTATCGTGGGATGCATTCTTGGACTCTGGGTATGCGAGAGCTTTAATGCATGGAGCTACCATTTTATAAATGTTTTTCATAAGCATCAACTAAAAACGAAATTTCGATCAAACAATTAAGTCACCAAAGTATCTACCACATGTGTTAAGCGATGTTGTTTTTTTTTTCTTGTATTTGGTTATCTTTTTTATGGTAGATACGAAATGACAATAGTCAATGTATATATTTGATAATTTTTTTATGGTAGGTATACGAAAAGATAATACTAAATGAAAACTCATACACACAAATATATGAACCACCATTAGAATTTCAATCACAATATTTAATCTAACAATTTCGACATTTTTATTGATTGAACTAATGCTTGTGAACCATTTTGTTACCTATTATAATTTATATATCTCTTTGCAATTTTTATTTTTTTTTGACAGAGTATATCTCTTTGCAATTAAAAATAATATATATTAGCAAAAATAAAAAATGAATAAATAACTAATGACAGGCTTAGCAATAGCACGTGGGACTGGGGATGTCGTTGTGAATGTGATGGTGGTGCTACTCGTAGGCATGTGAAATTAATTTGATTATAAAATTCATCTTATGAGAATTATTTTGGAAAACAAATTGACTTTGGTGTTCAAATTTTTTGAGAAAATGAAAGATATTAGTGGAACGAAAAATATGGTACGTGCAAACGGATGATCATGATTACAGATTCTTCTCACACTGCGTTTGTGCACAATATTTTTTAATTTACCAGTATGCCCCTATTTTCAATGTTGGTGTGAGAAAAAACATGCTAACTTCATCAAATTCCTTCACCCGCAAGTCACACTATTGTTTGTTTCAGCAGCATACATTATTAATTAATTAATATAATTTTGACACCTGAAATATAATGTTGTTGCTTTAGTAATTCATATAATTTGTTGAACACATGTCACTTTAACTTGTTAAGTGTATGTTTGATTTTGCAGCGATAAAAAACTGGTTAAACGTGACATAATTTAGTTTTAAATGGAGTATGTAGGGTATTTCAACACTTATAATGAATTAGGTTTGTAACTTGCATCATAGCAAAAAGACTAATGTTGGTAACACTTATTTTAATACACTTTTTTTAACCTCCACTTTTTATTGGATGAAATATATGTGGGTCTCATTACTTTATATGAGACAAATTCTTAAAGTTGTGTGTAACCCACATGTATTTCATCAAAATAGAGATTGGATGTTAGAAATAACGTGTGTAAAATGAGTGCTGAGAGCATTACTCTAGCAAAAAACATACTCCCTTCGTCTCACAATTATTGTATTTTTAGCATTTTTTTCTTTTTTTCAAAATAATTGTCACTTTACAATATCAGTGCGTCATTTTTTTCCCATTGTTATACCCTTATTTATTGAATTTCATCTTCTTTTTTTTTGTCAAGTAACCTAGTGGCTAGAGCTCAATTTAATTGTGAAAAAGTGGAGTGTTCGGGGTTCGAACCTCGGCTCCTGCATAAAATATGCAATATCCCTACCAACTGAGCTAAGCTCACGAGGATAAATTTCATCTAACTTAACTATTCCATTAACTATAATTACTAAGGGTATTTTAGTAAATGCTACTAATTTTATCATTGAAATCAACACAATTAATCATTTCTTTAATAATTATGCACAAACCTGAAACGACTAATACTGTGAGACGGATGGAGTAACTATCAACCTTCTATGAAAGGCTGCAAAGCTTCTACACCTACTTCAAAATTAGTTAAACAATAGGTTAAGAGTAAAAACTAATTTTTGAGTTAAAAGCTAGAAATATTAACTTCAAGTTAGAATCAAACGTCAAAATCAATTTTAGATGTTTGCGATATTTTTTACTATCTCTATTGCAAAACAAAAGACACAATAAGAAGATGTGAGATTTTGAATCATTGAGATAGAAAGATGATGCATTTTTTAAAATAATGCAATTTTCAATGTTTTTGATTGTTTTTATAATTGCAGCCAACTGTTCATTTCAAAAATTTCCATCTCCGTATACACAGATAAATTTAGCCCAAATTTCAAAATTACAAACTAACCATAATTTTTTGCAATATACAGTAAATCGCAACACTGATTGAATAGTTCTTCAAATAAATTATATGATAACGCAGTGGTGTAATATTAGGAATTCGGAATAATTTTTCATATCATCTTGTTTCCCCCCAAAAAATGTGATTCTTAGCATTAGCGTTGGTGACCATTGTTTTGTTGATTTTTAACTGAAACGGATTAGGGAAGAAGATAAAAAAAACGGTGTTTAAATTTTCCTGAGAAAATGAAAGATGTGTGAGAAAATTGGTGTATTTTAACGTTGGTCGTAAACACATGCAAACTTCATCAAATACCCTCACTCACAAGTTACATCTTCACACATAAATAACTAATAAAATTGTGACACGTGGAATGGACTTTTAAATGCACCATTGTTACATAGGTCTGGTAAAATTCTCACATCGCAATCCTTAACCCAGCTCTGATACCATGTTAACAATACAGATATAAAATAGAGAAACAGAGAATAACAAAGAGACTAACAAAGACGACGGGTAGGGTTTCATAGAATATCAATAGCTTAACATTACAAAAGGTTATAAGAGAATATATAATAAAACCTAATGGACTCTAAATTAACAGGCCCAATAACATAGTCCGACTCTAAACTAACAGACCCGATATTTTATTATTTAACAACAAGGTTATTGCTTTGTTTGTGTTTTCTTAAAGGAAAAACATTATACACCGCTCAAAAGGGGTAAAGATTCTCTTCATTTATAAAAGTAAATGAAAGATGCAATTTGGAAAGAGATAGACACAAAAATAGATGTGGATCCTACCATTAAGTGAGTTCCACCATCATTATTTATTTTTTACTTTTTATGTTTCTTTATTTCTATATATATTTTTTTTGTACATTATTTATTTATATATATTTTATTGCTGTTATAAATGTTTTCCGATCTTGTTTAGTTGAAAAATACGTGAATAGACACGAGTCTTTTTTTTTTTGTGGCCGAGGTTTGAAATCTGGACCTTGCATGTATTATGTATTGTCCTTACCAACTAAGTTAAGCTCACGAAGACGAATAGACACAAGTCTTTAAGCACGCATTTAGATACGCACATAAAAATATATATGATTTAATTATTTAGAAATACTCATTATTTAATTTTTTTTTCTTTGATTTTTTTTCTTTCACTTTTGTGAATGTGTCCAAAAATCTTGTGATCACACAAAAGTTTAACTATTTAATTTCATAAAATTACGCTTCAAAAAAGAGAATTGGCCCACCATTCAAAGTAATTAGATTTTTTTTTACATCAAAATTTAATAAGGGTGTTTTAGTAAATAGAACATATTTTATCAGTAAAATTAACATATATTGATTATTTTCTTAAGTATCATATGTGAGACAAACTGAGTATTAGTTTTTTATTTTTTTGGTTACGCACATGGAGGGAGTATTAGTGAACAAAATAAAAATATTAAATTGAAGCACTAAATAATACCTTTCACACGAAATTGCATAGATTAATCTCTTTGATCTAGTTGAAACTTGAGAATCATTTAAAAGGTTAACATATTCAATAATTTTTTTCCATATGCACCGGCTTGAAAATGAACTTTTTACCAAGCAATTAAGTGACTCAAGTATCTACTGCTTATGTCAAATTATGTTGATTTTTTTCTTTCTTGTATTTGGTTATCTTTTTTATGATAGATATACGAAATGACAATAGTAAATGAAAACTCATCCACATAAATAGATGAATCAGATTTAACAATTTCGATATTTTTATCAATTGAACTAATGTTTGTGAACTGGAGTATTTTGTTATATGTTATAATTTATTTATCTCTTTGCCATGAAAAATAATATATATTAGAATAAATAAAAACGAATAAATAACTAATGACATGCTTAGCACGTGGGACTAGGGACGTCGTTGTAATGGTGGTGCTGCTCGTAGGCATGTTAAATTAATTTGAATATAAAATTAATCTTATGAGAATGATTTTGGAAAACAAATTAACTTTGGTGTTTAAATTTTGTTGAGAACCTTGTCAAAAAAAGTTTGTTGAGAAAATTAAAGAAAGATAAGTGGAACGAAAAAATCTGTTATGGTACGTGCAAACAGATATTGCACAGCGACGATGATCATGAATTGAATCATGATTACAGATTCTTCTTTCCCACTGCGCTTGTGCACAATATTTTGTAAGTTACCAATATGCCCCTATTTTCAATATTGATGTGAGAAAAAACATGCTAACTTCATCAAATTCCTTCACTCGTAAGTCACACCATCGTTTGCTTCAGCAGCATACGTAAATAACTAATAAAAAAAATTAGGCGTTGAATATAAGGTTACCGTTGTCCAGGTTAGACATATAATTTTGTATACTCGTAAATTTATAGATGCACAGACAAACATAATTAACTGGATTTAGTAAAATTATTAGCATATATAGAATAAATAAACATTTTTTAAGTATCCGAACTTGCAAAAATCTGTACCCATTATTATATTAGTAAAATTATACGATTGTCATATTACTTAAATAAAAATTTTCTCGTCATGAAATAAAATATAATTGTATTGTCTAATTAATGATTTTTTTTTGATTAGTAATTTCTTGTCAAAGTGAAAGTGTGTGGTATAATATTTTTGTCTTCATAAAATAGAAGGAATAAGTAAGATGTGTTAATTCAGTGGTAAAAGTCTGACTTTGTAACTTCAAGAGATGTTGTCCAAATCTCACATGAAACGGTTGTAAAATGATCATTAGAACCACACTTATTAATAAAAAAAATTACGAATAAATTCTACATAATTTCAATTATTTTTTAATAATGCATTTTTTTGTATAAAAAAATTGTTTTACACGTTGATATTTTTAAATATTTGTAAATATCTTAATATCCACTAATACTCGTTTAGCGGATATTCATGCAAATGTGAAAATAACATAAATTTCATTTTTATCAAATAAAGAGAGATAACTACTACGTATACCCGTGGACATCCATTATCATCTCTGGTAAGAGTATAGTAACAACAACAATAAAAAATCATAATAATAATTATATTAAAAAATAATCATAAACTAACACTTTCATTAAAAATAATAATCTCAAAGTATAAAGAGAAAAAAATTGTTCCGAGTCCAAAAATAATACAAACCTTATAATAATTGATTCAAAAATGATAAATATTTATTTTAAGGTTAATTAAGTAAATGGTCCCTATAAATATTCAAAATTTCATTTTTAGTCCCTACAAAATAAAATTGCATGTTTTAGTCCCAGCAAAAAAAATCGTCGGCATTTTAAGTCCTTGTAAAATTTTCCATCAATATTTTTAGTCCCTGTAAAAATTTTACGTCAAACATTTTCGGTCCCTAAAATGCTAAAGAAAAATGTCATAGGGACTAAAAAGTGTGATTTTATTTTGTAGGGACTAAAAACATAATTCTGAATATTTATAAGGACCATTTCCTTAACTAACCCTTTATTTTATATTCTAAATAACTGCAACAAATTTTGATAATACATGAGAAAATAAACATCTACGAAGAACAAATGAAAGAAAAAATTGATAAATTTAGCTTTTTCAGTTGTTGTTTGACAAATGAAAATGTTCAACATCGTCTCTTTTATGCTTATATACCACAAAGCATAGTAAAATAAAATGAAAACTTACTAAAAAATAAATGAGTATCTTTCACTCTTTATTCTCATGAGAAAAAAGAAACACCCATACAACAAATAAAGAATAATAAGATGAAAAAAAATAACATAAGAATAATTATACCGAAAGGAAAATAGTCAAACATGAATACTATAAAGTAAGAAAAATTCCTAATAAATAGAATGACGAAGAGTGTTGGGGAAAAAGAAAGCAAAAGAAAATAATAGTATTTTGTTTATGGATAAAATAATAACATATATTACATCATGAATAAAACACATAAAAAAGTGAGAATAATATAATTGGTTAGTTTCCATGGAAAAAATATAAGTGGTTAGATATTTATAGAGAAAATATAGGTGGTTGTTCCATAGAAATGTAAGAATTTAACAAAATAAATAATGTTAAAATAAAATTAGAAAATAATAAAAAACAAATAAAATATTTGGACGACAAAATCAAAGTAGATGTGGATTATTTGTTGAGGACTTGAGATGTCTATGCTAGATAGAGAAATGAGTTTAGTAAAAAGAAAATATATAAGTTAATATGAAAGTAAACTTGCACATGAATAATTGTCAAAAACTGGAAGGTATTTCTATTGCATCAAATAGACCCAGTGTGAGATAATAGTATATGAGCATCTTAAATTATTTTTAGAAAATGTAAATGAAATATATGACTAGTTTGTTATAGATTAAAAAAAGGATTTTTACTTTCAATAATTTAGAGGTTATTTTTTAGTAATTTTATGAAAAGGCATAATCAATTTTGTGTTATTTATGGTAATAACAATCACTTTCTTTAAAAACAATTTAATTTATTTGGATACAACCAAATAAAATTGATTCTTTTTTTAAAAGTTATACAAATGGCTCCTGAGTCTGTTTGTTACTAATTAGAGTAAAAAATGATTTTAATATTCAATAATTTATAGATTTTTTTTGACATTTTATAAGAAATTCAGAATCTATTTTGTGTTTGTTTATGGTAGTAGAATTAATTTTTTTATAAGAAAAATTAGTTTGCTTAATACAAATATATAAAAGTAGTTTTTTTTTTACAAAAACACTTCAATTTTTTGAAAGTTATCTTCTCTTGCATCTAAATAGGATTTTTTGTTACAATAGACACAAAATGGTAAAAATATGTCTCAAATGGCTAGGATGAGACAAAATTGTGTTTTTTTGCTAGTCATTAACTTTCATAAACATAAATAGAGAATAAAAGATAGAGAATAAAAAAAAATGAGCATGAAAGAAAAAAATAGAGAAAAAAGATAGACTATTGATTTATATTATTGATGGTTAGACAATTTTAAAATATAGTGAGTAGTTTGTTGAGATATTTATGTGACATATAAAAATAAATATAAAATTAAATAAAATATTTAGTGAATAAGATCAAAAGTTTGTTGAGATATTTATGTCAAATAAAATATAGAAAAAATAATAAAAATATTGAGAATAAACGTGGAAGTGACACGCGGCATAAAACACCTTACTTTATATATATCTCTTATTTATTAAAGTTAACCCGGAAGCAAATGTTTGCCTTAATTTTAACCTAATCCTAATGGTTAATTTTACTCTAATACCCCTGTTTAATTATTAACCCTATTTTTTCCTTCTCAACAAAATCACACCTAATCTCCTATTTTTTGGAACAAAACAAATCTGCCTTATCTCTTATTTATTAAAGTTAACCCGGAAGCAAATGTTTGCCCTAATTTTAACCTAACCCTAATGATTAATTTTACTCTAATACCCCTGTTTAATTATTAACCCTATTTTTTCCTTCTCAACAAAATCACACCTAATCTCTTATATTTATGAACAAAACAAATATGCCTTATCTCTTATTTATTAAAGTTAACCCGGAAGCAAATGTTTGCCCTAATTTTAACCTAACCCTAATGGTTAATTTTACTCTAATACCCCTATTTAATTATTAACCCTATTTTTTTCCTTCTCAACAAAATCACACCTAATCTCCTATATTTTTTAAAATGTTCTCAACAAATCACACCTAATCACCTCTTTTTTTTAAACAAAACAAATCTGCATTATCTCTTATTTATTAAAGTTATCCCATAAGCAAATGTTTGCCCTAATTTTAACCTAACCCTAATGGTTAATTTTACTCTAATACCCCTGTTTAATTATTAACCCTATTTTTTTCTTCTCAACAATATCACACCTAATCTCCTATTTTTTTGAACAAAACAAATATGCCTTATCTCTTATTTATTAAAGTTAACCCGGAAGCAAATGTTTGCCCTAATTTTAACCTAACCCTAATGGTTAATTTTACTCTA
>Ga0228710_1004832_pt1 | contig 21174 bp, 17 predicted proteins | sample MedpolnodulmetaG_FD_177995 | JGI IMG/M metagenome (GOLD analysis project Ga0228710, IMG submission 177995) | Root nodule microbial communities from Medicago polymorpha collected in Santa Monica, California, United States - pink nodules | ecosystem: Host-associated > Plants > Roots > Nodule... | reverse complement strand
AAAAAAAAAAGAAGAACAAAAACAAAAGCAAAAGATACTACCTCTGTGTTGTTTGGACGGTTTGGTGTTGACGGCGACGGTCGTTGTCTATGATTCGTAGGCTGTTCCTTGTGTGCTGGTCTGACTCGTCGACGGCGTTGCTGGGTCCGTTGGTTGACTTCGGCTCCATCGTCGTTCGAATCGGCAGGGTTCGTGTGATGTTTGTTGACTGACGAGTTGGTCGATTTAGCTGATTGGGCTCGTGATTGTGTGTTTATTTGATTTGTGACTGTTAGGGTTACGCGATTTCTTGTTTCTCTTTTATGAATTTCTGGCCCCCCCCCTTTGACTGTGTGTTTGCAGGTATTTATAGTACCAGTCCTGGCCTTAGGGGCTCTGTTGAGAATGCAGAAAATCTGGTGGCTTAGGGAGGAAGATCAGTAGGCGCTTGTTGCAGATAGGCGTGTGAATATTGGGATTTGGACTAACTTCTTGGATATGGATAAAACTAAAAAATGATGAAGACTAAAACAAATAATAATAGTAAAATGAAATAAAACGGTATTGAAAGTTTAATTAAAAAAGAAGATAAAGATTTTTATATACAAAATTAAAGTTAATTAAAAACTTAAATAAAAGATGGAAATTAAATATAAGATAAAACATAAAGAGAGAAGAGGGCTCGACTCGGAACCAAAATGAGGTATTTTAAAATACCTCTCTGCCGAAATTTTCACTGAAATGTCAGGGTTCGATCAGGGTCGAACGGCGTGTGAATGTAGGGTCTAACGACACGTGTCAGTGACATCTTAGGTCAAAAATTGGGGTATGACAACTCCCCTCAACAAAATAACCAAAACCCCTTTCGTGGTTTTCGAAAACCTAAGGTGGAAATGGGTCATTTTGATGGATCTGAGGTCTTGTATTGGTTATTCCAGGAGGAACAGTTTTTCTCATTTTACAATATTCAACTTGACAACCAGATGCAAATGGATTTTTCAAAACAACCAACTCACCAACTGGTTCACTTTCGCCCGTGCCCTAGAGTTACTCTTCGGACCATCTACCCATGAAAATTATCAAGCTCAACTCTTCAAGCTATGCTAAACCGTGTCCTTGGCCTCCCAAATAATGCCCTTCTACACTGTTTCATTTCGGGCCTCATTCCCGAAATTCGAAAGGAACTTGCAATCCAAGGCCCTCATTCCATACCACAAGCAATTGGCGTTCTAAACACAAGTTTCAACGTCCTTTCACTACCCTAACTACAACAACCCCCTACAAACCCTCTCACACCCGACCCAACACTAACACCTTCACCTAAGCCAACTGACCCAACAACCGCACCACCCAAACCAGCAAATACAACCAAACTCCTCATTTGACGGTTATCCCCAGCACAAATGCAAGAACGGAACTCACTTGGCCTTTGCTACAAATGTGATGAAAAGTATGTCGTGGGTCATAGATATGCCACGCGCCGTTACTTAATCCACATCCTAGATCTGGATGAAAATTTTGAGATGCAAGAAACACAAGCGGAACACAACCATCTAATCGAACCCGAGGGTACATATTTCCATCTCTCACTAAAACTATGACGAGCCAATTTTCCTCCCAAACCCTCAAGTTTCATGGATCTATTCATGGTCTCAAAGTCACTATCCTCATAGACACTGGAAGCACTCACAACATCCTACAACCATGAATAACATCCCACCTACACATTCAATCCACTCCCATTCCCAATTTTTAGGCGATGGTTGGAAACGGCTCTCACATTCAATGCTCTAGCCTTTTCCCAGAAGTGTCGATTACTCTCCATAAAAACTTGTTCCATATTCCCTTCTACTTACTTCCCATAGAAGGAGCGGATGTTGTCTTAAGCATCGAATGGTTACCCACGCTAGGGGCCATCTCAACCGACTTTTCTATCCCCTCCATCTCATTTACAAACCATAACAATCAGATTTCCCTTACGGGTGAACCAAAAACACTTCTGTAACCCTCTACTCACAATCAACTACACCATTTCCTCCACAATGACTCTATTGCATCCATCCATGTGCTTACATACACCCCTACCTCCACCACATCCCCACCCGAATCCGTGACCTCCTCAGATCTGGATTCTCTTCCCTCAACCATAAACCCACAAGTTCACAAATTAGTCCATGCCTACTTCTATTTTTTCCACACTCCCCATGGCCTACTCCCTCACGACACCATGACCACCACATTCCTATTCAACCTAATACTGCACCAATTAATGCAACCACAGTCAAAGGGCTTGCACCCTTTGGTCATATGACTCTCCCGTGTAAATTTAGCTTGCATGCATCGACGTTGGCCATATAATCCTCTTCTGGAATCATAATTGCAAGATCGTTGCCCTTGGCACAAGGTTGTGGCAATTGGGATGTGGGTATTTCGCACATATTTGAAAGGACTTGAGCAAAGGTTTTGGGGGTTTTGTTTTGTGATTTTGTAGTGATGGTTGGGGTGTGATCAAAATCAAGGCACTTCCAAGGGATTTGGAAAGAGGACATGTTGAATCGGAGGTGATAGAGGGAAGCGGTGGTGGTGGGTAGCTGGTAACTTCACGATGAAGAAAGTTGGTGTTGGTGATGAACAGTAATAGAATCATTGATATTTTCTCCAGACTCTCTCTCTCTAACATTTTCTTATTCTTCGTACGAATGAATATTGAAATGGTGTTGGTGGCCTCATATTCATATTCCTTGTATTTTGGATAATTCATAATCATGAAATAATTGACAAATGATTATAAATATTACTTCTTCAGGTCATATTTACAAGCAAAAAATTACTTTTTAGATTCATTCAATATCTAATGTATTTGGTCTATAATATATGGCAAATACATTAAATATTTAATATCTAAAAAATAGTGTTTAGAAATAAAAAATAGTGTTCTAATATCCAAACAATTTACACCAAAAGTATGTGTGTAATCACAAAATTTGATTATATCGTTTCAGTAACAGAAAAACCATTCATAAATTTACGTGGTCATGTGTTGATTTTAAAGATAAATTGGTTGATAGCTTGCCTTAGCACTAATTTGATAAATTCGTTTTAGAAATTCAAAACTTTATTTTGGTTTAATTTTTTAATGTTATTTGATGAATTAATTGTTCTTGAGGATATGGTTACGCACCTAAATTGTTCTTGAGGATATGGTTACGGACCTAATAACTGCCCACAACTTCCACCCGATTGCAATTAGGATATGGTTACGCGCATGGTGCAGTTTTTAAAAGAATATACTACTTACAAACCCGTGTGTCGGATACGATCAAACTTTTTAATTTTTTTAAGAAAATTAACAATGGTATCATGAAAAATGTCAATTAGTAAAAGCAATATATATAGTAAGTTTAATGTGAATATTCTTGTACCACAGCGATAACTCAAACAAAGGAATAGGCAACCAACTGAAGCAAATTATGTTTTGATAGGTTCTAAAAAAATTAGAAGAAATGTAGATTATACAGCTTGAAAATTGAAGACAATCAAACATGAAAGAATAATGGTTTGCAAATTGCAAGTGACATATTCCTTAAACATATGCCAAGTTTTTTATGTTAAATAAATAAATAAATGTGACACGATGGTATAAATCTTAGCTCAACAATCACTCGTCTATCTCACCCAAGATGGTGGATTTGGCCTAGACCAATCATCATACAATAGTCAAAGCAATCAATTTCATGTTAAAATTCATTAGAATAGGATAGGATATAAAAATGTGGTAATATAAATAAATTGATCACTAATCAATTAACAAAATAAGAAAAAGAGTGGATACCTTATAAGATTACTAGCAAAAAGACCCACACTCACGGGTCTGTCTTTCCGCTTTTTTTATTGTGCTAACGTTTGAAAATTATTAACGGTGTTTTTTTTATGAAATTTTGATTTGAATTAAAACTAAAAATATAAATGTTTGTTACTTTCAAGTCATAACAAATCAAACTAATCATGATTATTTATTTCAATGACACCAACAATATAACCAAAAAAACAAATTAAGTTTTTTTTTTAGTGACACCAACAACGATCTTTATTATAGAAAAAGTTATTTAAAAGTATAATTGGAATAATGAAAAAGTAACTATAAATATATTCATCTAGTTTGTTGCACTTTTTTAATATATCGTGTTATTTGTGTTTGTTACATTTTTTTAATATTTTAATTTATTCTTATCTATTTGTTACATGTGTTATTTGTGTTTAAAATTGGTGGCATTTTTAAAAGAAAAAATGTAGCTCAAAAGAGTTGAAAGAATTTGTTTATATATAGTATAGATATAACAAAACTTGAACTTCCCTAAAAAAAAAAAGAAACAAAACTTGAACTACTAACATTAGAGAGAACCTCACTTCGTCGATTAAATTACTTAACATATTTCTTTGCTATTTTAGTTTTTACTTATGTCTTCAGAACATTATATCTATGCAACATCCAACAAAAACACATTTTTGACTAATAAGAGAAGATAATCCAAGATAATAACTTATTGTTGATCCCCGTAATCATATGTACAATTTTCTTTATTCTTTGTTACACTTCAAATTGTCTCTTCTTATTTTTGTTGTTATCCCGAGGTGACATTTAGGTGACATTGAATGGAATTGGACATATGAAATATATTATTAGAAAAGAATAAAGAACATTTATTTTTCGATCCACAGAAAAAAAAATAAAATAATATAATAGACCTTAGAATCCTACATAATGAGTACAATATGTTTATCTCCATTTTTAGATGTCACGATCCACTTATCTATGATTCTTACAGCAATTTTCTAAATAGCTTTGTCCTTGTTTAGATCCTTAATGAACTCAAATTCCCTAGACATGGTTTAGTTATAAGATTGAAAGTCAAATTGAAGTCAAATTTATCATAATCATTAACAGAAACAAACAAAGGAAAAAAATTCAAATTGTATCATCATTTTCAGCAATAAAATTAGTCTTTGTGGTTTGCATACCATTCTTTCTTTGATATAGTTTGGTTACATAAAAAAGAAATGAAAAATTGTTGTGTTCAATACATGAATCAAGAAGTGCACATCAGAATCACACAAACATAGTACACACACAAAGTCTTCACTGTAGAACACACACTTCATAGCAAAATACTCAGACACACACAGTAATAGTAACCACATATGAACATAACACATCTGAACATATATAGCACTTCTCAGCAGGAGTAATGATACATAGACATCCTTAAGTGGCAATATACTCTTGGACACCCACACAAAAATCGGACACATGGTCATATGGACCCCACACAAGCACACTTTCTATTTCATCTCAACTTGTCTCTTCCCAATGCATGGGGTGTACAAGGGTGTATGGGAATAAAGGGTGTCTATATAACATTTTCCTCTCAGCAGAATGCACATCCAGTCATAACATGAACAGTTCTCGTTCACCCTATCGGCCACACTTCGAGCAATTGTTTGGCCAACTGGAATATCATTAGGATAGTTTCTTCCACCACATCCACACCTAGATCAACATCCTCATTCATGTTATCTTGGTTTTCAACTTTTTCAATTTACGGGTTTTCATTAATTAAAGGTTCAACAACATACTTTTTTTGGACATAGGATGGTCCAAAATCAGGTTCGACAACAGTGTCACAGTGGGGTTATCAAAAATGAGCTTGGTGGGGGATTAATTTGGTCAGTTGATGGTTCAAAAACAGGACCAGAGAATACTAGGTGCACTAGATAGTTCAATAGCCTTATCAGAGAATAAATCTACTTGACTCATAGAAACAACACAAGGTTTCAACAACAAGTTCGACATTTGGTGCAACATGGGTTTCATCATTAGGTTCAAGATGCAAGTTAGAGGAAATTTCAGATGGTTTCATAATATTCTCAGAATCATAGGAGTTTCAGTAATTTCAAGATTTTTAACCACATATTCAACATGGCTTGTGGGAACATTAATCGTCACAGAGGATGTTTCAAGTGAACTTACATTTTCAACGGTTTTCAGAAAAGTGAGGTGAGATGAATTTGAAATAACAATGATTTCCCTTATTTCTCGTGCTAAACTAGCTATCAGGGAGGGAAAATAGCCATTTTCACATCATCCTGTCGTTAATTGCTATAAATTCTTACAAAGCAAATACCTAAAAAGCCCCTTAACTTCTTAAACTACCCAACATCTAAAGCCTTAATGAAAATATCTGCCAGTTGTTCTTCAGTTGCTACACACTCAAGGTTCTCAACTTTATCTTCAACAAGTTCCCTGATGAAATGATTATGAATGTCAGTGTGTTTGGTTCTACTATGTTGAATGGGATTCTTAGAAATATTAATAGCACTCAAGTTGTCGCAATATAATATCATAACATCTTATTCGACATTGTACTCCTTCAACATCTGCTTTATCCACAACAACTGAGTACAACTACTCCCTGCAGCTATATATTCTATCTTAGTTGTAGATAGAGAGACACAATTTTGCTTCTTGCTAAACCATGAGATCAAATTATTCCCTAAGAATAAACATCCTCCTGATGTGCTCTTCCTATCATCAGTACTTCCATCCCAATCAACATTACAATATCCTACTAACATAGAGCCTGTAACATGAGAGTATAAAATCCCATAATCATATGTTCTATTGATGTACTTTATAATCCTCTTTACTTGAGTGAGATGACTAGTCTTTGGTTCAGCTTGGTATCTAGAACATACTCCTGGAACAAATGTGATATCATGTTTGCTTGTTGTGTGATAGAATAGACTTCCAATCATACTCATATACAGAGTTTGATCAAAATTAACACCACTGTCATCTTTGGTTAATTTAATATGTGTCACAACAGGAGTTCTCTAATTATTTGTATTTTCAAGACCAAACTTCTTCACAATACTCTTAGCATACTTGCTTTGAGAAATAAAGATTGTATCTTCCATTGGATTTACTTGCATACCAAGAAAATATGTCAATTCACCTACAAGACTCATTTAAAATTCAGACTACATTTGTTGGACAAAATGTTCCACCATCTGGTTTGATATTCCTCCAAAAACAATGTCATCAACATAAATTTGAGCTATCCTGAGTTCTCCACCATCATTATTCACAAACAAGGTCTTGTCAATTTCACAATTTCTGGATCCATTGTTGACTAGAAACTCAGTCAGACTCTCATGCCAAGCCTTGGAGCCTTCTTCAACCCAAAGAGAGCTTTCATTAACTTGTAAACATAATCTAGAAAGCTGGGATCAATAAATTATTTTGGCTTTTCTACATAGACTTCCTCATTCAGAAACCCATTCAAGAAGGCATTTTTCACATCCATTTGATACAATCTAAATTTGAACATACATGTCACACCTAATAGTAACCTAATTGACTCAAGATGAGCAACATGAGAAAAGGTTTCATCAAAATCAAATCCTTCTATTTGAGTGTATCCTTTAGAAACTAAGTGAACCTTGTTCCTTGTTACATTCCCATTTTCATCAGACTTGTCCTTGTAGATCCTTTTTGTACCTATGACATTCACACCTTTAGGTCTGGGAATCAATTCCCATACTTCATTTCTCTTGAGCTGACCAAGTTCCTCTTGCATAGAATTGATTTATAACTCATCAGTCAAGGCTTCTTTAATGTTCTTTAGTTCAAACTTTGAAATAAAGCATGAGTTTTAGATCATATCATTGGATCTAGTGATAACTTTTTCATTCAAGTATCTTTTGTTGGCTCTTCTGAATTATGATAAATGGTCCTTTGTTGGCTCGAGTATCTTTTGAATCAGACATAGTGTTGGACTCCTTATCTGGAACATTAGTTGTGACATTAGTTCACTAATGAGACACTTCATCTTCATCATCAACAACACCTTTCTTGGATATCAAACATGTTGATGATTGTTTCTTGTTTTGAGGTATCCACATATAACAGTTGTCTTTGGACCTTGCACCTTTCATTAGTACTTCTTGATTGATGCTTGTAACAATGCATTCTAATTTGTTGAAGTATACATTCAGACCTTGATCACATAGTTGACTGATACTAATAAAGTTAGTAGTTAGTCCCCCTACCAACAACAGATCATCAAGACACGGGAACCCTAAACATACCAGATTGCCCATGCCTTTGATTTTTCCCTTAGCTCCATCACCAAAGGTAACATAACTGATGGAGTAGGGTTTTAAATCAACTAAGTAGTTCTTAACACCGGTCATATGTCTTGAGCATCCACTATCAAAATACCAATCTTCCCTTGAGGAAACTCTAAGGGATGTAGGAGCTATAAGACTATTGATAACATCGTTGGCTTTCCATTCTTTCCTAGCTTAAATAATCTAATTACTAACCTTAGGTTGACTATGAGGCTGTGGATATTCATACAATATGTAATAGTAGGGCCTTATGTAACCATATCTCCCACAAGAATGACATCTCCAGAGTCATGATTTATTTCTTGGTTTCGGGTTCAGATGTCAGACATGATGTTGAGACATATGATCCAACATTGCAAACTCAATCTTCTTTACAGGAGAGACAAACTTAGTAGTGGAGACTCCACCTTGTTTGTTCAAGAACCTGTAATCAAATCCCACACCTTTCAAGTTTCCAGATCCCTTCCCAACTTATAGTATTTCATCTAACACATTCGAGCCATTGTTCAACATTCTAACATACTTTGTCATATTTTCAAGCTTGGAAGTTAACAATGTCACTTCATCATGCAATCTAGAGATGATATATAAAAAATTTTCCTTTTCAAGGCGCAAGCTACTAATAGCTTTTTTCTACTTCTCTCCAATTTTGCATACTTCCTCACACGTGACATACAAGAGTTTGTATGATTCAGTAAGTTCTTCAAAAGAAAGATCTTCATCACATGACTCATCAAATGATTCACACTTCCTAGTGACAGTCATCACATGGTTTGCTATCTCATCTTCATATTCTCCTTCAGAATCTTCATCTAAGCAAACAACTATCCTTTAGTTCTTTTGTTTGTTTAAGAACATGGGACACTCAGCTCTGACATGACCAAAACCCTCGCATTCATGAAATTATATTCCTTTCCCTTTGTTAGTTTTTTTCCTTCATATTTGCTCTTGCGCTAAAAACCAATGTTCTTGAAGTTGTCACACGCTTCGTCTTTGACATTTGCCGTCAAAATTTTGTTCCATCTATTGAAGACTTTGTTAAATTCTATACCAAGAAGCACAATAGCATCTGAAATACTTTCTTTAGTATCCATTTCACATTGAACTTCATTCTCTTCAGTGTTGAATATGAAGGCTATACTTTTGTTTTTCTTTTCAGATCTATCATTTATTGCCAACTCAAAAGTTTGTAGAGATCTAATGAGTTCATCTACCTTCATCTTTCTTATATCGTGAGCTTCTTAAATAGTTGTAACTTTCATATCATATCTCTTAGGTAATGATCTGAGAATTTTTCTTACCAGTTTCTCTTCAGACATCTTTTCTTCTAAGGCACGGGATTTGTTGGATCGATCAAGTATTCGCATGTGGAAGTCAGAGATGGTTTCATCATCATTCATTTTGAGATTCTCAAATTTGGTAGTGAGGATTTGAAGTCTTGACATACAAAACTTAGTAGTGCCTTCATGAGCAGTTTTGAGAATTTCCCAAGTCTCTTTAACCACAGTTCAAGTGTTTATCAATATAAACATGTTCTTATCAACACCATTGAACAAGGCAGTCGAGGCCTTGGAATTACAAAGAGCTAGTTTATACTCTTCTTTAGACCATTCTTCCTCTTGCTTCAAGGTAGATGTATATTTTCCTTCTTTATCAATAACAACATGATGATCCCAACCTTTGATGATAGGTTTCCATGTTTTTTTGTCCATGGATTTAAGTAAAGCCACCATTCGAGCCTTCCAATGGTCATAGTTAGCACCATCCAAAATTGGTGATCTAATGATAGACCCTCCTTCCTTACTATTTACCACATGAACATAATTTGTCTTTCCCTGGAGCTCAGCTAATTGAAATTCTAGTCCTTGTAGGACAAATGTTCTACACGATGTCCAGGACAACATGTACGACAATATAGTGCAATAAACAATAGACAAAAAATAAAGTAAAGGCAATAAAGAAGAACACAAGAGATTTGATAACCTAGTTCAGTGCAACCCACCTAGCTACATCTGGGGGGCATCCACCCAAAAAAGGAAATCCACTCTCAATAGTATCAGTTCCTAGTCTTATGTGAACAAACTGCCTCTTCACCTAATACTACTCGTGTATTTCTATCTAGGACTCTTCCTAAATATGAGAGACCCCTCTCACTTTCTCTCAATCACTATGCCCAGTGACTAACTCAATCACAATTACAATGAAATAGGAGAACTCCAAAAGACAAATCGATTCTTGCTTGAAGCACTAGAGTGGTATACAAAGAACAAAATACAACTCAACTAAAACAAACCAACTCTAAGATTTTGGTAATCAGTAGCAGCACTATGGTGGTATACAGTAAAATGCAAAGATTAAAAAACAACGAAACCCTAAAACTTAATTCTTCAATGACGGCTTCACTGATGTTATTAGGTAGAGTCATCCATATATAGCCATTGTTCTGCAAGAGAGTTTTCTTCAACAGCCTAAACAATTCAGTTTTCCATAATTATATTTTCAGCAACAATCTTCTAGATGTATAAAATGTATTTTAACCAAATCTATTATATTTTCAGCACCAATCTTCTAGATACACAAAAATATATTTGCTTCAAATCTTCCTTCTAGAAACATAAGGCATAAAATTATATTTGCATCAAATCTTCCATCTACAAATATATTTGCATCAATTATTCTATATATTTGGAACAAATCTTTTGGAAGCACACTATGTATTTGACGCAAATCATTCTTGGAAATAAATTCAAACATACGACAACTTAAGCCGACATCAGGAGTACTTCTAAAAACACACACTTCTTGGAGTACAAGTAACATAACCAAAGCTTTTGGAAAATTATGCGAAAATACATAATTCCAAGGAATATGAAATACAACACAACTCCTTAAGTCCAAATGTACATGTCTAGGACATCTGGTATCACATCTTCTTAGAACATATTATTTTAACAAAATGAAACCAACACAACAAACACAATCACAACATGTATATTTGACTACGAGCATAGTCTTCTTTTTTTGGGATATGTATTTTTGACGTGTTTGTATAGTACTTGAGTGGCTTAAACCATTTTTCATCATGTTTAATCAAATAACGAATCTGTGTGCCGATGTTTATTATTCAAGTTGTAGTATATTGCATATGCAGAATGTTATATGTTTGTATTAATATTTATAGTTATTTTATTCTTGTATTTTTTTAAACCATCAAGAGACAAGGCTCACCTTTTAAAATCACACACACTGATTTATTTTGAAAACTGAATGTTGTAGAAGTGACTCAAAATTTGAGTTTGGAGTGCCAAATTGATGTTTGCTGGAAAACCAAATCGGCGCCTGATTTGTGGAGTTCGGGGCCCGATTTTTTGGGTGCCTTTGGAGGCTTCTGATTCGTGAAAAATTGGCGCCCGAATGGAGGAACTCGGGGCCCGATTTTGCATGACTTTTTTTTTTCAGAAACGTATTTTTGGGCCAGATTTGTTCCAATTTTATGGGGGTTACTTTTACTATAAATATAGACATTGTATCAGTGTAAACCTTGAGATAGAGGGGGCTGAAACAAGGATTTAGAAAGGTAACAACAAAACTAGGGTTTGTATAGAGTTTGTCTCTTGGCAACAAACACTAGGGTTTGAGGGTTGATTCACCTTAGGAAACACTATTAGGATTGAGTCTCTTGATCACGGGAAGAGATTGGGGCTTGGGTAGAATTAGGCGGGAGACTTAGTCTTGTAACCCATTGATATCTCCTTTGTAAAGTTACTTATCATTATAGTGAAACGGATGGCTGCTCTCTCCCCTAGACTAGGTCAATTTGGACCGAACTAGGTAAACAAATTCTTTTGTGTTCTCTCTTTCTTTTTCTCTCGCTGTTTTCTACTTTTGTTTGTAATTATAATTGTTCCATACACTTTGTTTTGGTTGCTTGATTATCACTTGCTCTACAATCAAGTTTGTTATTGGTGTGATTTTCATCGAATTCACAACACTGAAGATTATTATTCCTTTTTCTGTGTGAGTTCGTTTATTAAAAAAATGACGCTCATGTCGTTAAAATTTAGGGTGTTACATCATTAAACCAATGAAAATAAAACAAAAAAATATTGGTTAATCAAGTAAATGATATCATAAACACCTTATAAAATGGAAGAGCTAAAAATCGATAAACTATATCAAATAACTTAAAACAACTATTAAAGGCTAGATAAGAAATAAAAAATAATAATGAAACTTTGATATACAAGAACTATTTTTATATTAGCTATGTCGTAAGAGCTAAAGGGACAAACACGATGCATAAAAAACAATAATGAAGTCGAATTACACAAAATAAATTTGTGCAAGCTTTATTCTATATGCTAGAGGAACAAACAGGATACGTCAATATACTTTTGAAAAATTATTTAACATTTGTTCTAATTTTAATAAAGAAATAATTGCAACAACATTATTATTGAAATTTTTTTAATTGACACAACTATGTCATGATGTTTTTGAAACATTATTATTTTTATATTAGCTATACCGTAAGAGCTAAAGGGATAATACATAAAAAACAATAATGAAGTCGAATTACACACAATAAATTTGTGCAAGCTTTATTCTATATGCTATAGGAACAAACAAGATACGTCAATATACTCTTGAAACATTATTTAACATTTGTTCTAATTTTAATAAAGAAATAATTGCAATAACATTATTATTGAATATTTTTTAATTGACACAACTATATCATGATGTTTTTACTATATAAAGTTATGAAACAATTTATATGTGTTACCCTTTTTTTCCACAAAAATAAACGATATTCATTCATTTAAATTGATAGAGTACATCGATACAATACAAATCCAAATTCGCTAAAAACAAAAAGTATGAATCTGTGAACAAACTCACAACATCCATGTTAATAGCATAAAACGGCAAAGTACCCATACCTACAAACATGACTAATATGACTATATTAAAGTCTCCGAATATTCATGTCTCCGGATCTGCAACGTTGACGACGCCAAAGTTATTGTCATTGATTGGATCTGCACTTGCTCAAAGCTAATCTTTCAGCCTGAATCAAATAAAGACCGCACTAAGACGGGAAATCAAAAACACACCGCACAAAGACGTGAAATCAAAACAAACTGAGTCGTTCAGAGACGACGAAATCACAAAAACAAACGAAAGAAAACAGAAAATATGTGAAATCACTTATTCAATTAGGATATAAGGAGGAAAAACAACTTGGAGGGGTGATTTTTGGGTCAAAATTGACCCTAATCACCCCTTGGACAAGAAGAAGAAGAAGAAGAAGAAAGGGGTGACAGCAAGGGTTTGAGAAGGAGAGAAGAGAAAGGAAGAAAGGGGAGTAGACACTCTAATTATTTTAAAAATGTGGTGATTATTATTTCTTCTATGACGTGAGATTGTTTTAAAAAAAATAGACTCGCACAGTTAAAAATCAGGGTGTTAGAACGCTAAACAAATGAAACAATAAAAGAACAATGAAAAATGTTGGGTTAAGCAAATAAAGGAAAGTATAAACATCTTATTAAATTCTAATCAATAAATTAAATCAAATAACTTAAAATTATGAAAGGCTATATAAGAAATAAAAGATATTAATGAAAGATTGGTAAACAAAAATGAACTATAAAGACAAGAAATATTTGTACATTTGCTCTATTCTGAGAGCTAAAGGGACAAACATGCTACATCAATGTACTTTCAAAATATTTAGCAATTGTTTTAATTTTAATGAAGGAATTCTTGCACGAGAATTTTCACGATATAAAGTGATAAAACAATTTATATTTCTTAAACGCAAAGGTAAAAAAATGGTTGAGATTTTCAAGGTTTTCTATACCCTAATCATTTTTGCTTCCCTATATCTTGTTGTAGCCTCGGTGCAAAGTAAGCACATTCTCTATTTTCTTGTTTATCTTATTATCAATCTTTCACCCCCATTTTTGTAATATTTTTTTTTTATTATTACTTTATATTTTAGACGAATGTGTTACTGACGGCGATTGTCGTAGATTATATCCCCATTTAATTCCTCGATATCCGATGTGCGACGAAGGTACTTGTGTGTGTGTTTTCTAATAAAGGTAAAAAATCTTTTTTTATTATGTCTAAGTCTTTGATTTTCTATGTTCATCATAATCTTTTTACTTTTATAATTTCTCTCTCTGTTTCATATATTTCATCAATTTTGTAATTTTCTTGATATCTATAGAAGTATATTAGTTATTATATATTTATATATGAATGGAATATGTTGACTCTATGAGTACATTCAAGATAAGTTACTATGTTTAATAACTCCTTATACACAATTAATTTAACTAATCTTGAGACGAGTCACCTACATCCATAGAGGAAGGGATGGTTCTCTAGTGATTATGTGTTTATTATGCACCTATATTGTGCAAGCGAGGATGATATTAATATTTTTTTGATGAGAATTAAATGATGATATTTGTTTTCATTTTGTTTTTTAAACATTAACATACAAAAATTTATTATGGAAATGACATCATGATTTATTATGAAAAACCTAATGACTCTTGCATATCTCGAGATGTTGCGATTACTTATAAAGTCATGTAATCCTTACTAGTGAAAAAACAATAATACACTTGTATGAGTATGATCTACTAAAGTTCACCTCAAGGGGTGCTATTCTTTTTTAACCTCTGATGTCCTCCAAGTCTACTATTTTGAGTATGACCTATTGGTACAATATCCTCGTGGATAGAAGGTGTATGAACATTGCATTTGAGATACATATTTTGTACAATTCTATGTGCACCTAGAAAATTATTGTATTATGAATGTATCTTTGTGTATTTGTTTCTATTCTATCCTATTGTTATACCACTTTAAGTGACTTGGAACATATTCCACCAATATTTACCAAGTGTTTCCCTTATATGAATTATATGAAGGATATCCCCAAGATATGACTGAACAACAATACAAGATTTCTGCTTACGGGAATAAAGTGTAGAACGATTCTATCACATATGCTATGGTGTTATTGAAAGTTTGTTTGATTATTGTTTATTTTTAAATTATGGTGTAAGGATCTATAATTGTGGTAGCAGGGTCGGGTTTAAAAATCTGGTCATGACATTTTGTTTTGGGTCCTTAAAATAATATTATGTAAGCTATTTTACTATGAGAATAATTGTAAAGCTTTAAGAAGCAAAAATATTGTATCTCAAATTATGATATTGAGTTGTTATTTTCCACGATCTAATATTGCATTAATATTTATTACTCTACCAAACTTTTTTATTAACATTTTTCATTGTATTTTACATTTTTATGAAAAATTAAAAGTGCTATATTGTCTCAATGAAATACATTGACATCTCAACTATGTTGTCATCCCAATGTGATGCCAATATCACCTTCAAAAGTAAGTTGCATTTAGCATCGGAAAGCTAAAGATTTTTCCATGATGGTATGGTTTGTGTTATAGCCATTGATATATTATTGTTTATTCGAATGGTCTAGATTTTGCACTTGTTACCTCTTTACAACTTGTTGTTAAACAGAGAAAAAACCACACATATTTTTCATGTATAAATTCCTCTAAAAAATTGTTTATCTATAAATTAATTATATCTACTATCTACTATATATTAAAATAAGGTTATTCTTATTAGGACAATTTACAAGTGGCATCTGTTAGATTACGTGGCTCTCATTCCAATGCTACTTGTGGTTAGGTACTTAATTGTGAAGTTTTCCTTTTGCACTTTACGGCACCTTATTCATTAGTGGTTAAGGATTGTCTCCAAGCTTTACATGTCACATATGGTGTATGCTTCACACCTCCTACTTGCATGCCATGTGTCACATGTGTTGAGTGCTTACATCTCCTGCTTGCTTGCCATGTGTCACATGTGCTTACACCTCCTACTTGCTTGCCATGTGTCACTTTGCTTCACCATTAAGAATTAAGGAATGAAGGCTATATATATTCAGCTTCATATGTCGTGGAGCATGATCATCATTAAAAAAAACAATTCAAACACACTTTGTAACATACACTATGTGTATTTTGGTGAGAATTCTTGTTCCATTTGAGAGAGTATTTTAGGAGATATTGAGAGAAAATATTGTCCTTTGTCCTCATTACTATAAGACGACTTGTTGTACTCTTTGCTTTTACATAGTGGAACTTTGCTCATGATCGCCCGTGGTTTTTTACTTCTCATATTGAGGAGCTTTCCACGTAAATCTTGGGTGTTATTTCTCTTGTTATTTTACTTACTTCTCTTTAATTCTCAATTTCATCGATTATGTGCTTCCGCATTGCGCTGATACCATAACAAGTGGTATCAGAGCTCTAAGTTGGGAATTTCAAAATGTCTCCTAAATTTGACATTGAGAAGTTTGATGGCAAGATTAGCTTTTCTATTTGGTGAAGAAACCGGCTTCCATGACCGACGATCAGTGGGACGAGTTGGATGAAAAGGCGCTTTCATCAATCCAACTTTGCTTTTCTAAAGAGATTCTTCGTGAAGTAGTCAATGAAACAGCTGCTGCAGGATTATGGCTGAAGTTAAAAACTCTATCCATGACCAAGAACCTTGCAAACAAGCTTCGTCTCAAAGAACGTATATATACCATTAGAATGATTGAAGGTACTCCTATTCAATCTCATCTTGATGAATTTAACTCTATCATTTTGGATCTAGAAAATATTGATGTTAAAATTGATGATGAAGATAAAGTTGTTTTGTTGGTTGTCTTCTTACCCTCTACCTACAAACATTTCAAAGAAATCATGTTGTATGAAAATAATCATACCTTATCCTTTGAAGATGTTAAATCTAATTTATTGTCCAAAGAAAAATTTGATCTTAAAGTTCATTCTATGGACAAGGGTGAGGGGTTAAGTGTTAGAGGTAGAACTCAAGAAAAAGGGAGTACTAGTCACAAAAAATCCAGTTCCAAATCCAGAGGACGCAAATCCAACAAAACCTGTCGCTATTGCAAGAAATCTAGCCACGAGATTTCTGATTGTTTTATCTTGAAGAAAAAGCAAGAAAAACAAGAAAACGGAAAATCTCCATAATCCCCTAAAGCTTCCAATATTGAAGCTGATTCTGGCGATGACATTACTTTATCTGTTGTTTCTTCTATTAAGAGGAGTAAAACAGAATGGATTCTTCATACTGGATGTACTTTTCATATGTGTCCTTATAAGGATTTATTTACCATTTTTGAACCTGTTGATTGTGGTGTTGTCTTGATGGGTAATGATTCCCAATGCAAGGTTGCAGGAATAGGTACAGTTCAGATCAAGACTAATGATGGTGTTGTCAGGACTTTGGTTAACGTCCGCTATATACCTGATTTGAAGCGGAATTTAATTTCTCTTGGCACTCTCGAGTCTCTCGGGTGTAAGTACTCAGCTGAAGGTGGAGTTCTAAAGGTATCGAAAGGTTCTCCTTTTTTATTGAAAGCTAACCGAATTGGTAGTTTATATGTCGTTCAAAGGACTGTTGTGACAGGTTCAGCAGCTGTATCATCTTCTATGCCTGAGAATGATGTCACTAAATTATGGCACATGCGCCTGGGCCATATGAGTGAAAAAGGCATGCATCTTCTGAGCAAGCAAGGTAGTCTTGGTAAACAAGGCATCAGTAAGTTGGAGTTTTGTAAACATTGTGTTTTTGGGAAACAGAAAAAGGTTAGTTTCTCTACTGCAACTCACCGTACCAAAGGTATTCTTGATTATATTCATTCTGACCTTTGGGGGCCTTCGAAAGTTTCTTCCTATAGAGGACGTCGTTATATGATAACTATCATTGATGATATTTCTCGTAAAGTTTGGGTTTATTTTCTGCGACATAAAAATGAGACTTTTCCCACATTCAAGAAGTGGAAAATTCTTGTTGAAACTCAGACAGGGAAGAATGTGAAGAAGTTCAGAACAGATAATGGATTAGAGTTCTGCAGTGGTGACTTTAACGAGTTCTGCACAAATCATGGTATTGCTAGACACAAAACCATTCCAAGGAGTCCCCAACAAAACGGTGTTGCAAAACGAATGAACAGGACTCTACTTGAGAGAGCTCGGTGTATGCTCTCAAATGTTGGGTTGTGGCATCGACGTGATCTTTGGGCCGAGGCAGCATCTACTACATGTTACTTGGTGAATTGTTCTCCACATTCAACACTTGACTTCAAAGTTCCATAAGAGATTTGGTCAGGTAATCCTGTTGATTATTCTAATTTAAGAATTTTTGGATTTCCTGCATATGCACATGTCAATGATGGCAAATTAGCTCCAAGAGCTGTTGAGTGCATGTTCCTTGGTTATGCATCTGAGTCTAAGGGGTATCGTCTGTGGTGCTCTGATCCAAAATCACAAAAACTAATTCTTAGTAGAGATGTGACTTTTAATGAGGATGCTTTATTATCTTCTGGAAAACAGTCTTTTTTGTCTTCTTCTACTAGTACAGGCAATTTGCAGAGTACTAGCGAGAAGGTGGAGTTTGTATTAAAGCCTGCAGCTCCTAATGTTGATGTCCCATCTTCTTCAACAAATGAATCCAACATTAATGACCATTGTGTTGATGATGATCGTGATGATAATACCACTTCTCCTATTAAGCAACCAAGAGATGATTATTCTATTGCTCGAGATAGAGATAGAAGACAAATTAGAAAGCCAGCTAGATACACTGATAGTGACAATTTAGTTCCTTATGCACTCTCTATTGCAGAAGAGGTAAATGATGGTGTTGAACCTTCCAGCTATACTGAAGCTGTTTCTTGTGTTGAATCTTCCCAGTGGCTAGTGGCTATGAATGAAGAAATTGAGAGTCTTAATAAAAATGGTACTTGGGCTTTGACAGAGCTTCCTAAAGGCAAACGACCATTAAGGTGTAAATGGATCTATAAAAAGAAAGACGGCATTCCCGGGGTTGAAGATCCAAGATGCAAAGCACGACTAGTCATTAAAGGCTTTAATCAAAAGGAAGGTATTGACTTTAATGAGATATTCTCCCCTATTGTTCGTCAAACTTCCATTCGTGTTTTACTTGCATTTGTTGCTTTATTTGATTTGGAGTAAGAGCAACTTGATGTTAAGACAGCTTTCCAACATGGAGAGCTTGAAGAAGAAATTTACATGCAACAACCTCAGGGATTTATCACTCCTGGAAAGGAGCATCTTGTCTGTCGTTTGAAGAAATCTTTATATGGTCTTAAGCAAGCTCCGAGGCAGTGGTACAATAGATTTGACTCTTTCATGATTGGGCAAAGTTATTGTAGAAGTCAATATGATGACTGCATTTATTTTCAAAATTTTCAAAATGGATCTTTCATATACTTGTTACTTTATGTTGATGATATGCTAATTGCATCACGTGACAAGTCTTTGATCAAGAAATTGAAAACTCAACTCAGTAATGAGTTTGATATGAAAGAATTAGGGGCAGCAAAGAAAATTCTTGGTATGGAGATCTGCAGGGACCGTCAAGCTGGTAAACTATTCTTATCTCAACAAAATTATATTGAGAGAGTGCTTGACAGGTTTAATATGAATAATTGCAAACCTGTTTCTACACCACTTGCTACACATTTCAAGTTATCTTCAGAACTTTGTCCAGACACAAAGGAAGAAATGGAGCGTATGTAGTATGTTCCTTATGCTAGTGCAGTTGGTAGTCTTATGTATGTCATGGTATGCACTAGAACAGATCTAGCATATTATGTTAGCATGGTAAGCCGGTATATGCATAATCCCGGCAAAAGTCACTGGAGTGCTGTAAAATGGATTTTTCGGTATCTAAAAGGTACTTCCGGTATTGGCTTCGTATTTGACAGAAAAATGGCTACAACCAATGATATTGTAGGTTATGTTGACTCAGATTATGGTGGTGATCTTGATCGAAGAAGATCTCTTTCTGGTTACATATTTACTCTCTGTAATAGTGCTATCAGCTAGAAAGCTACACTTCAATCTATTGCTGCATTGTCTACAACTGAAGCAGAATATATTTTAGCAACAGATGGTGTTAAAGAGGCTATTTGGCTTCAAGGTTTGGTCAATGAACTTGGTCTTACACAGGGTGTTCTTACCGTGTTCTGTGACAGCCAAAGTGTTACTCATTTGATCAAGAATAATCATTATCATGACAAGACCAAACACATTGATGTAAAGCGCCACTTTATTTGAGATATTTTTGTTGCTGATGAAATTGTAGTTGAAAAGATTCACACTTCTAAGAATCCAGCAGATATGCTTACCAAGCCACTTACAAATACCAAGTTTCAACATTGTCTGGACTTGCTTGGTCTCTACAGCAGTTAAGTGCCCTTCGGGGCTTTATTTGGTGATGAGCACTTAACGAATTCGATCCAAGGTGGAGATTGTTAGATTATGTGGCTCTCATTCCAATGCTACTTGTGGTTAAGTACTTAATTGTGAAGTTTTTCTTTTGCACTTTACGGCACCTTATTCCTTAGTGGTTAAGGATTGTCTTCAAGCTTTACATGTCACATATGTTGCATGCTTCACACCTCCTACTTGCATGCCATGTGTCACATGTGTTGAATGCTTACATCTCCTGCTTGCTTGCCATGTGTCACATGTGCTTACACCTCCTACTTGCTTGCCATGTGTCACTTTGCTTCACCATTAAGAATTAAGGAGTGAAGGCTATATATATTCAGCTTCATATGTCGTGGAGCATGATCATCATTAAAAAAAAACAATTCAAACACACTTTGTAACATACACCTATGTGTATTTTGGTGAGAATTCTTGTTCCATTTGAGAGAGTATTTTAGGAGATATTGAGAGAAAATATTGTCCTTTGTCCTCATTACTATAAGAGGACTTGTTGTACTCTTTCCTTTTACATAGTGGAACTTTGCTCGTGATCGCCCGTGGTTTTTTACTTCTCATATTGAGGAGTTTTCCACGTAAATCTTGTGTGTTATTTCTCTTGTTATTTTACTTACTTCTCTTTA
>Ga0228710_1004831_pt1 | contig 21176 bp, 13 predicted proteins | sample MedpolnodulmetaG_FD_177995 | JGI IMG/M metagenome (GOLD analysis project Ga0228710, IMG submission 177995) | Root nodule microbial communities from Medicago polymorpha collected in Santa Monica, California, United States - pink nodules | ecosystem: Host-associated > Plants > Roots > Nodule... | reverse complement strand
ATATATATATATATATATATATATATATATATATATATATATATATATAATACTAATAATATAGATATTTTGATTAATATTATATATGGTCATGTAAACATAAGGGTGTTATCTAAGGATTTCATAAAAATAAATTTTGTTTTGAAAATACTTAGTATTTTTTATGCAAAAGTTACCACTTTTGATTGCTTAAAAAATGTCCTAAAGGCGTTTGTTAGTATTTTCTTATTTTATATACATAACAATCTTTCTATAACAACTTTTCTATATATATATATATGTGTGTGTGTGTGTGTGACAACTATAATTGTTGAAATAGTTTTCTCCACGATGAATATTATTAAGAGTTGAACGCGGATCCCAAGAGAACAATTATGAAGTATATTTTTTTGGAAAGAAGTATGATGTATATTTATGTTCAAAATTAAAGTTGTGTGTGTGTTTGTTCGCACACGCTGTGGGTGGGTGGGTGCGTGTGTACGTGTGTGCGTGTGTTGCCCTCACCACTCAAGATTTTTGGGTCCGTTCGTGTAAGATGTTGTTCCAGTTGTCTCAATGAAAATTTTCAAAATATCAAATGTTGCTAAGCATGCTTTTTCATTTGGATTTATTATAAATAATTAAAAATATTAATAATTATATCTGCGTATTGATGTTGACTTCGACATGTATTTAAGAATTGATAGAGTAACATTTTGTTTTTGCACATTAAATCATTTGATGAAACTCTTAAAATGAGTTGGAGTCAAAGCTTAATCACTTTTATATGAAGGGAAGACTCACAGAGATGATGCAAGTAAGTGACCATTCTGCTTTTATGTTTTACTGCAGAGATTCAAAAACAATTTTAAGTATATGCTTCTTTTTAGCAATCATTGACCACCCTCGTCAATTTTGTCTTGCCCCTTTGAAGTTTACACTATTACATGTTGTCAGTGGAAGCTCATAGTAAGTGACAGATCCAGAAATTTAAATTAGTGGGGGCACAATAACATAAAAATAATTATTATTAATGCATAATTAAACAACAATTTGAAGATTATAAATTTATATTATAATATACCCAAAAAAATTGAAGATACCTTAACTTCTACAAAAATATATTTCATTTTTAACACTATAAAAAATATATTTCTCTATACATGTGATCAAATAAATATTAGTGTGGGGGCATCCCTTAATTTCATCGGATGCATCACTTAATTTTTAATAGAATACATATAAAATATTCTAAAAACTACTCCTTATTTTTCGTTTTTATTTGACTGTCTTTTGGTATTTTAAGGGTACGATTTGTCAATTATACTCTTTGTTAATTACTTTTATCTTTTTCAATAAAACTAATTAATGTTATCTATTTGGAAAACTAAATTTGTTTTTTTTTTTAAATAGTTTGTTTGTTTTTTTAAACTAAGCTTGTTTCTTGTTATCTTGAAATTTAAACAAAATTTTGTTCCAAACAATGGTTCCAAATAAGATGTGTAGCAATTGTTAAAAATTTTAAGTATGACTCTAGCATTGGTTGAAGTCATAATTGAAGCCTTAACTTTTTTTTTTTGGTCTAGTAGTCTAGTGGCTGGAGCTCACACAATTAAATATGGAGAAGTGGGGTGTCCGGGGTTCGAACCCCGACCCCTGCATAAATTATGCAATATCCCTACCAATTGAGGTAAGCTCACGGGACAATTGAAACCTTAACTTTAATCAAAGGAGTTGGAAGAAAGTTAATTTTTTTCTTAACTTTTGATTAATGTGAAGTTGGAATAATTTTTATATTGACTTAAAATAATTAAAAAAATGTGCACAATATTTAAAAAATTAACAATTGTTTGTTATGAGAAAGTTGTGCAAAAAAATATAAATTTATTGATGGATTAAAACGAGGGTATAATAAAAAGAAAATGCGCAAAAATTGGTGCGGTAGCGACTGCCAGCAATAAGTATAACGTGGATCCGTACCGTTTATGATATCATCTTTTCAATGTGAAGTCAGGTGAACATGACAGTCAAAGGCATGATCGATTTTGAAAAGAGTTCATTTTTTTAAAACACTAAAAATAGATTTTTGGCATTTTTTAAATTTCTAGAAATACGCACATCTAATCCAAAAATGCATTTTATAAAATATCATAAAATATACTATTTAATGTTTATTATTTTATTTGCAATGAAAATGAAACAGGAATACATGATCCATTGAGGGATGGAAAAGATGATATGTTTGATGAAGGCAAGTGAGAGGGAAAGCCAACAACGTTACGGGTCAAAATAGGGAAAAAGTGAGTGACGTCTCTTGTAGCAAACAAAAACCAATTAAGAGTCATAGATGATATTTTATTCCTTTTTGCATTTTACATGGTCATATTGTTGCTTGCTAGATAACTTATCAACTTGATAGGTTTAGCAATCCGGACCCTTCATTAGTATTTGATCATGAAGAATTAAATAGACGTGTATTTAGTTAAATCACACCCAGAATGCCACTGATTAGTTCATAAAATATTTTCACAAATATCTATATAACGATATTTGATTTGATGCAAATTAAAACTTAACACAAAATTAGTTTAAGTAATTAGTTTGATTCTCGTTATAATATATACATATATACACACTGTGATGAAGATTATTTACAAGAATTTCAATCGGAATCAATGATGCCCCATATTTGAATCAAATGTTGAATTTACTTTTTTAGAATGTGTTGAGCTTATTCATATTTTGTTTTACCCTCTATACTATACTACGATCTCAAGACTCTGTTCATTTGTTTGTTTGTTTATAAAGTATGTTTGTATTTAGGTTTATATCCTCGTGGACAATAAGTTTTGTGTTCATTTCCATACCTTATGGTATCCTTGTGGATAATAAGTTTTGTGTTCATTTTCATACTTCGTAGGCACCTAAATCTTTGTATCCAAGTTCATCACCCGCACTTTCACAACAAAAACACAATAAAAAAAATAAAAAAAATCATCATAACATAGTTAAAATATGATCTAAAACTTTTTAAATCAATTTATAAAATTTTACAAGATAATTGATGAGGCCTTAAAAACACTGCTCAATCGAGATTGCCAACAAAGTATGTGATTCCGTGCATATGTGTGTCTCTCTCAGCAAAACATGGAACTCATTCATTCATGATCCTCCTCACCAAAACAACTCTATCTTTCTGTTGTGTGTCATAATAACTTCAGTGTGAAGGAAGTAATACGTGGCGACCTAATGTTTCTTAACACATGTACCGATACATTAACACCACGATGCCGCAATTTCAATTCCACACACTCCATGCCCACACTCTAACTGATGCGGGGTGTGTTTGGATAAAAGATTTAGGAGGAAAAGAGGGGAGATAAAGTTTTTCATATTTTGTATACGATTTTTGAGAGATAAATTCGTAGACCGTAGTTTTTCATTTCTTCTTTAATAAGAATTGTTTATTGGACGTTGGATAGCTAAACTGAAAGATTTAAAGCTGTCAACTTTAAAGGACTATGAAAAATATGGACACAACGCAACACAAGATGGACTTCCATTTATAGATGTATTATGTGAAACTTTAAGCAAAATATGCACACAACACAAGAGATCATGTTGATCCCCTGCGTTTCAATGGACTTTTGAATTAAGAGTTTGTTGTTAAGACACCAAGACAAGAATCTTAAGGAGGAGTAAAAGTTCTTCCGGTTTCAAGTTTTTTTTTTCAGTGCGCAAAGTGGATGTAATTATTATTTCATCAATGTATATACGTACTAAGCAATATTTTTTAAATTCTAAGCAATATTTTTTGAATTTTTTTTATTTTGATTAAAATAATAGGTATTATTTTGATCAATATTAAAATTACAGGGATAAATGTTTGTTACCTTTTATTCCTTAAAAAACAATTGTTACTTTCAAATTGTATCAAATTATGTTTATTAATATAATACAAATTCTTATCTTTATTTAATAACACCAACAACAAATCATTATTATAACCAAATTTGTATAAGAGTATAATTGGATAACGAAAAAGAAGAGAAGAGCAAACGAAGCATGTCCAAAAGTAAAGCAACCCCTTGGACTGCTACGGAAAATACCATCCGATTTTAAAGTAGCACGATCTAATTCAAAAATTTCACCCAATTGAGCACGTCGAGCATATTTTTTCACGGTAGCAGGATCACTATAACTGACTCCATTGAGTTTGCCACCAAAAACTCAACAGTTACACCAACTTGTTTGACATTATACGTCGACTCTGTCTTTCGAAAAGGAACATCCGCTCTAATAATTATGTCTCCGTTGACTAAAACAACCTGAAATGTTTCAAAAAAAGTAGGCATACGGCGTACAAAAAATTCACACCCCTCTTTGTCTCTAAAGATAGGATGTCCTAACCAACCAACGACTATTCCATCTCAATTGTCCATTGAGCCCGCTCTAAACAATCCCCACTTTTGCCGAATGTAATCATAAAAAGCGAATTTTTTAGGAATTTTAGACCAAGCTTATGATAAACTTTGATTTTTGGCTAGTCCAGCACCAACTCTTTGATATATTTCTTGCTGGAAGTATCCCTGATCCCATTGTTAACGAGTAGGACCAAATAATTCAATCGGAGTTACATGTTTTATTAAATCAGCAGATTATTTTAATAGTAAGTGGAGGGTACAATTGACCAATAAAAGTCCAACACAAATAAATGATGTATTCCCTTTAAGTTCAAAAATTCAGTCCAAAAGTACTGAAACGGATTGTTTTCTTTATATATAGTATAGAATAGATATATATTATTGAAAATATTTCTTCAAAAAAAAATATTATTGAAAATATATTTACTTTAATTTAATTTGTTTATTTTACAATTTCTATGTTTGCTAAATTTAAATTCGAAATTCAATTTATATATATCTTTTTAAATTAAAATTTGAATCTAAAAAAATGTTCGACTATAATAGGTGGTTAAAATTTGAATCTAGAATTTATCTCTCAAAAAAGAAAAAAACAGGTGGTTAATTTTCAATTTTCCTATAATCATGGTGTAGATTTGAATTTTAATTTGAAAAAAATAAATAAATTGTTAAAGATAAATTTGTCCAGGAAAATGTACGACCAAGAAGTAGTTAAACTGTTAACAAACATACTATATAAAAAAACTAAGCTTAATTACATATTTGGTCTCTTATTTTTATTTTATTTTTTTGGTTTTGCTTTCCAATTATATTTATGTTTGGTTACGTTTTGGTCCCCTTAATGTACTTCCATGGGTCAAGTTGGTTATTTTAGTTAATTTTTACAAAAGAAAACGTTAATTTTTGTACAAGAGTCATTACAGATTTGTGGCATCTCTTCATCTATAATCCATATTTCGTAAGTTTATTAGATATTCTTAGAAAAATGAGAATCTGAAGAAAAAAAAAATCTAAAAATTGCTTCAAATGAGAAATTGTTTAGAATAGTTTCTTTCAAAAATCATTTTTTGTGAATATATTTTTCTAAAACAAGTTATTTTTATTTGTTTCAAAGTGTTAATTGTCCCATTATACCCTCAGCAAATTATTTATGTTTTTTTTAAAACCTCTAAGAATTCAACCTATAATTAATGTTAAATAAAATCGTATTTTTTTTGTTGTAAATCCGTGACAAACCTATACTCCAATTCTTTTCTTTTTTTTTTCCCTAATAAAACCTACTCTACTCTACTTCTAACTACTTCTAACTTAAATATAATAAAATTTGTAAGTTTAGCATTAGTGTCATTCTAAACAATGCTCTAGGGTACTAGTTAAAAAGGTTAAAAGTAAAAGTTTTTCATTAAAAATCACAATTTCTTGACTTTCTAAAAGCTGCACATACTACTTTTGACCACTTCTCAACATATTATTTCTATAGTAGTTTTCATAACTAATGTTACAGAGTGTTGTTAAACATTTCCTTTAAAATTATTATCTAATTCGCTCTCACAGGAATATATCTAAACATAAAAACACACCATGATGAGAACAAGGAAGGTTACCTGTTCTAAGATGCAACAACAACATACATTGGGATCGAATCAAGAGATAAACTCCACATATTTATTAGAGTTTGTTTGGTAAGACAGATATTTTACCGTAAGATTAAAAAAAACTTATTTGATAACATAAATTTTCTTGCAAGTTTATAACTTATTTTTGTAAATTTATAACTTTTTTTTATAATCTAATTTAATTCAAATAGTTTATGCCTTATAACATGTTATCTTGATTTTACCCATTCAATCTTAACTGGAAAAAAAAATCATATTTATTAAATATTTCATATTTATTAACTATTTCAATTGTTAATTTAATCAAACACTTCAAATTCAATCGTAGCGTATATTTGGTTGCGCAGTGTATATAATTGATTCTGTAAATTGATATTGATAAAAAGTGATTGTGACTAAATGTAATTTGTGTTGGATAAATTCAGTAAAAGTGAGTTAGGGTTGGTTTGATTCAACGGAGTGGATGGGAGGGGAGGGAAGGGGACATATTTTCATTAAATATATGTTTGGTTCAATAGTGGAGAGGGGAGGAGAGGAGAGGAATTTTAATTAAAAATTTGTTTGGTTCACAAGAGGAGGGAGAGATTTTAAAATTAATTTATTATTTTATCCTTAAATTTAATTAAATATACGAAAATATTTGTTTTTACGATTTCATAGACCGACGAAACAATAACAATGTAATCGATAACAACATAATGTAGACGATATGATAATGGATTACTCACAGTTGACGTTGGAGGAGGTCTGAAGTAGTGGTTAACTGCAACAAAGTAGTAATAGGGTTGGAAGAATGATTTTTACATGTATAAATAAGAGTGATAGATAACATAATAATAAAAGTTATTACAAGGATATTTTTTTTAATAACGTTGTTACAAAGATAATATAATGTAATAACACTAATAAAAGTTTTTACAAGGTTAATATTGAGTTTTTAAATTAATTTTGGAAATGCAATAAAATTTTAAAGAGATCCACTCCTTTTCCCTACAAAAAAACTCCAATTTGGTGAGAAGCAAAACATGGGTCTTAAAGAGATTTTGCTCACCTCTCCCTCCCCTTCTTCAAATTGAACTAAACATATCAAATTTAAAATATTAAATCCCCTCCACTCTCCAAAACTCTCAAACCAAACAGACCTTTAAACTAAAAATTTGTAAATGAAAATAAATTTTAAGATAAAAACCTATAAATATTAACTAAGACCATGTACAATGAGGGTGTTGAGTCTGACTTTCAACAAGCGGAGCATGTGCAATGGTGTGTTGAGTGGTGTTGAGGGACGAACTGGAGGAGAGAGACGTTGAATTCATTCAACATTGTTGAAGCCTGCTACAGAGTGCCACGTGTCGCAGCTTGGTTGGTGAGGACTGTCGCGTGAAGCTGCAAAGAGAGAAAGTGTTTTGTTAAGTGGGTGACACGTGGCTGATTTTGATTGGCTGTATGAATTTTTCTCATCTTAATAATTTGAACTCAATTATTTCATTATAAATTAATTTTTAAATTTTTTTTTACCAAAATTCATGATTTTTTTTATCTATAAATAGAGACTTGATTCATTTGATTTGTACACAGAAAAAAAAACCAAATTATTGAGAAATGCTAGCAACACACATTTTTCAACACACTCTCTTTGATTGATTAAAATTCACACAAGACCCACCAAATTTATATGAGACCCACATAATTTGGTGGATCGTTGAAAAGTGTGTGTTAGAATATGTGTCGCTAGCGTTCCTCTTATTCACTATCTTAATAATCGACTAGGAGCTTGGAATCAATTATGATCCACACAACACAACACAGCACACACCTCGTCATTTGATAACTTGAATCAATACCCAACTGGTCCCACATTCCACCAATGAAAACCTTTATTATTATATAATTTCATTTTGCCCTTTTCTCTCTCCTCTGCAACTCATCATCTCTTCTCTTCCGAATCCGACATCCTCGTAAAAAAAACACAAACTTGAGACCAACCCATCTCAACATTCGCTGTCACACTGCCAATTGTCACAAAATTAATATACTCCTATTTAAAAAAAAAATGCCATCTCAGATCCTTCCCGTAACCAATTTTCAACCACCAAAGAAGCCTCTTTCTTCATCTTCTTCTTCTTCTTCAGCTTCAGCTTCTTCTTCAACAATGTTGCTTAAAGATATTGATGACCCTTTAACGAGTCTTTTAATCTCTTCTTCATTCAAAGACAATAACAACGCGATCATGTCTGTTAAGCCTCTTCTTTCAAAGGCTTCAAGTTTCAACAACTCAATTGGTAGTGGTGGTGGTGGTGGTGTTTCTTGTTTCTATCAGAAAAGAAGAAGGCGTGCTGCTAGTGACGATTCATTATCTTGTGTTTCTAATGGAAGTTCTGAGAGATCTTCTTTTGGTCGTGATGTTAGACATGTTGCTTCTGAAACTTTTCTTCTCACTCGTCTTGCATTGAAGATGTTCACATATCTTGGGTATGTATCAAACATATTCTCTTATCTATCTATCTATGTCATCTCAATTTATTATGTCTTTGATCGGATGGCCGACTAATCCAAGGGACCAATCTCACCGTCCACTAATGGGCGGGCCCCGATTAAAACAGAGTGACTAGCTCATGAAAATTGGCATCCCGAGGATTCAAAAATCAGACTTTGAGAGGAGCACACTCCAAGGTCTCAAGCATGTACCACCAGGATGCCTTTCTGGCATCTGAAGTATATATCTAATTGGATTGACTTATTTGAGTTAATCATTTGGTTTCAACTTGTTTGTATAAGCTCTCCGCAATTGCTAATGAAAAGAACTTATATGATAGGTGCTTAATTAAGTTCTTCAATTAACACTTATCACATGAGAGCTTATGGATAAGTTGTTTCTTCAGATTGCTCTCAATAAAGAGGAACACCAATTAAGACTAATATTGATTTTGGACTCTTGCATTTTGATGTTATGTCAAAAATTGTTTTGTAATGTTTGTTTGTTTATTTTCCATGAATATCATACCATATCCCAATTATGGATGCTTTCTAATCACTTATTTCTATTCAGGGTAGGCTATAAATGGATTACACAATTCCTTGCTCTTGGATGTTATGCTCTACTGCTTTTACCAGGCTTTATTCAAGGTTTGAATTCACTGATCTATGGGATAGTTATCATGCATAATAATCATATGTTTACAAATTGTGATTTGAAAAGATTAGTATCTCACATCAATAGTCTGTTGGAGAAATAAGTATTTTCCTTCTGTTTTGTAGTTGGATATCAATATTTCTTCTCTAGTCAGATACACAGAAGTATAGTTTATGGAGATAAACCTCGAAATAGGTATGCTTTATTTATATTTTAACTCTGCATTCATAGTTATAAGTACTGTAATTTTGATTAATAGTATATTTCCTTTGCAGGCTTGACTTGTTTTTGCCTAAAAATAGCGACGGGCCAAAGCCAGTTGTTGCTTTCATTACTGGTGGAGCCTGGATTATTGGGTATGTGATGTCCATATTTTTGTCCGTGTCGAATTTGATATTTACCATACGCTACTAGTTTCATTTTTGAACGGATTCATGTGTTTGTGTGTGTCTATACACACACGCACACACATTCACCTTCACCACAAGTAAAGTCACTTCAGTCCCTACAAGTTTTGAAGTATTGGTATTTGTGCAGTTACAAAGCATGGGGTTCTCTTTTAGGTCAACAGCTTTCGGAGAGAGATATCATTGTAGCATGCATAGATTACAGGTGTTCTTTTAATTTGTTTATCCATTTTTGCAGTAGCAGTAGTTTGCTCTAGCTACTAGATTCAATTTGGTGGTATTAAAGTTGATGTGGGCACAAATGCTTAGTATTCTTCTGTTCACGGGTTCTATTTTAACCGCATTATCATTGTGCTTTCTCTTCTCTGTTGTTTTTATTTATGCTTTAGTCCCGATCCACCTGTTTTTAGGTTGCACAGAAAAAGGAGAACTCATTGATGGCTCTCTTTGTTTAAAAGGTTTCTGTTTAGAAATATCATTGTTATATGATTAGGATAGTCTTAGGGGTTGGTATACTTTTGTTCAGGTAATTGTCAGGTGACATTGATATGCCAAGCTATAGTACTTTCTTAAACCTGAACATTAAATAGTAGTGTATTTGAGGGCCATTTGTTAAAAGGAAATAATTGGTGTTTGCTGAATTTGATGAAATTTCTACCCATATCTTTTGCTTGATATGGTTCCTAATTCATAAATAAGCTATTCTGTTGTATATATGGTTTCGATTTGCTGTTGTTTAACAACCCGACCAATTGTGATGACTGACTATAATATTGTAGTTTGAGAGATCATCAGTCACAGCTGCATCGTGATTGCGATTGTGGCTTCAATGGCTGCGGTTTGTGACATCCCTAAATTTATGTAGAGAAAAATATAGGAATATACGGAGATAATTGAAGACAGAAACAGAAGAGTCAATTTGGGCTTAATTGTTCGAAGCAAAAGTACTGGGAAGAAAAGGTGTAACTATGAAGGATTATATTCAAGTGAAAGAAATTTGGGAAAAAGAAGGGAGGACTAAGCTTCGAAGGAGAACTCCAGTACACTCCCCTTGAAATTGAGGATCAATAAGACTTATTTCCATGAAAAGTGACATCTGTGGAAAAAGAAACAATGATTTAATGATTTGAATGGTAGTTGTTATTTATTTCTCTTGTTGTCAAGAGCTTAACCTAGGAAACACATTTGATATCTCACCGGGATCAAGCTCATTACAATGTGATGAACATGAGCAAAGGCTACACAACCAAAGAGATTGCAGGCACTAAATAATAGAAGAAAAGGAAGATGTCATAAGTTGAACACATGTGAGGGAAACCTTTATTAAATAGGCATTACTTTTAAGTTTTAACAGATTCCCCTTATCATGAACTAGGAACGGACACTGGACTTGTAGAGCTCCTATACTGTTAAGTAGATAACGATTCTTTCTTTTGTCAACGCAATTTTATTGAGAAGTACTATCAGCACATGTGAGTTCATGTACAATGTCATATTGCTTTATAGTGATAAAGAGAAGGTTTGGTTGACATACTCCTAACCATTCAGAAAAATACGTTTAACAGATTTGCTAAATTATGTCTGAACCGTATGATAGAATTGAACAAGCAGCTAGTACACTTCTAACTTGTCTATTAAGGAAAACCAAGTTACTTGAGTACAATTATTCAATGAGTTTACAAATCAATTTGTGGATAAATATTTGAAATTGATAGAACATCGCCGGTCTTACAGCTGTCCAATTGAATTTTCCCTTCAAATTGTCCGATAGAGATTCGATAAAGTTTTACGTTGACTATCGAGGCCTAACACAACCCTCTCGAAAATAATATAGAGACAAAAACACGCTTGTTAGCAAAGTGAAAAGAGTGTGTTACTTGCATATATATCTTCTTCATATTACAGTCTCATCGGACATATCTTTGTGTGCAGAAATTTTCCTCAAGCAACCATCAGTGATATGATAGATGATGCTTCGCAAGGCATCTCATTTATATGCAACAACATTGCAGAATATGGAGGTGACCCTAACAGGTATATAATCATCCTTTCATTACAGGGTGCTCTTTTTTCTCTTTCTCTGAAGGTAATGGATTCTCTTGATCACCGATGATCACTTTATCATGTTTTTTCACGTACACAGAATTTACCTAATGGGGCAGTCAGCTGGGGCACATATTGCAGCGTGTACAATGGTGGAACAGGCAATCAAAGAGGCTGGTGAAGGAGAGAGTACTTCTTGGAGTCTTTCCCAGATTAAGGCTTATTTTGGTTTATCTGGAGGGTATGCAACCTTATCATTTTGTGTTAAATGCAAATTTTGACTGTGTTATGTGACAAAGCATTTGATTTAGTGACACATTGGGTGTCCTTATACAGTAAATGAAACCAACGATAGCATATGCTCGTGGTTCTATTTGGATAAACGACTTAGTTAAGTGCTTATAGCACAAGTATTTATCATATAAATGCTTATGTACAAGTTATTTATATAACAGAAGATAAAATAAAGTCAAAATGTTGTCATGTAAGTTATAAGCTGTTTTCATAAGTTATCATATAGAGCTTATGAAATTAAGCTGAAAAAAACTTAAATAAATAAGCTCAAATCAGCTTATGGACATGCCATAAGTTGTTTCTATAAGTTGTCCCAAACAGTCTCACAACTGTTTATACCAGCAGAGAAGCTCAAATAAGTCAATCCGAACAGGCTCTAAGTCCATCTTTGCATGCCTTATGTCCATCATTTCATGGTCTTAATCTTAAATGTATAAAAAAATATGCAATAACTACAGATTCTTCCAGTTTTTGTTTAATAATGATTATTGATTTTGCACTTGAATTGAAGTATTTACTTGTTTTCTTTTCTGCTTATTACCTCAAATCAGGTATAATTTGTTTAACCTAGTAGACCACTTCCATAGTAGAGGCCTCTATCGTTCCCTCTTTTTAAGGTACACTCTAAATCTATCTTAAAGTGAGTTAGTGTTTAGATTTTCTGCTTCTTTTGCTGTGTTAAACTTTAAAATGACAAATTCTATCTATTACAGCATAATGGAAGGAGAGGAATCACTGCGGCGGTTTTCTCCTGAAGTAATGGTTCAAGATCCAAACTTTGGAAATGCTGTTTCTCTACTACCTCCTATGGTTCTTTTTCATGGCACCGGAGATTATTCTATTCCGTCAGATCAAAGGTTCGAGCCTCTTTCATGAGGTTTTCAAATTATGTTTTGACAATAGAAAACATTAATTTTTATAGATTGTTCAATTAATGTGTCATGTTTTTAAATTTTGATGAAGCACAGACACCTCTGAGATTATATACGTCTCTGTGTCCATCACCTGTAACATGTTTGATAACTCAGACAGGTATCTAAAAAAAAACTTTTTTTCCTTGCTACGATACACCTTGGACACTCCTTAGACATATCTCAGACACACCTACAACTCTAATTTAATTATAATAAATATGCGTAATACTGTCAATGTTGGATGTTGCAAGTCAGACTAGATGAGATAGGATTAGAAATGAAAATATTGGAGAGAGTTGGGGTAGCACCTATAGTAGAAAAGATGGAGGAAAGTTGTTTAGGTGGTTTGGGCATGTAGAGAAAAGACCTTTGGATTCTGTAGTAAGGAGAGTAGATTAGATGGAGGATAGTCATATCACTGGAGGTAGAGGAAGACCTAAAAAAACTAAAAGAGAAACTAATAGGAAAGACTTGGAGATTAATGAGTCGGACCAAAATTTTGTTTATGATAGAACATTATGGTATAATTTGATCCATGTAGCCGACTCCACTTAGTTTTTGAGTGTCAGTGTCCTATGTTTTTGACATTAGTAGTGTCAACGTGTCTGTTTGATATCAGGTGTCCATGGCAAAATGTTTTGCTGAGATATACATAGGGAGTGTTAATTGTTTTAAGCAATGCAAAGCTTCATGTTATCATTGAAATAATTCGCAAGAAGTTACCAACCTAATTGAATACAAGAAGGATTCAAGTACAAATTCAACTTGTGTGCTAATTTTGTGAACAAACTGTTGAACTGGTGTTTTTTGAGATAGGTTGAAATTAGTTCTGTGCAAATTTTTCTTTTAAATGTGTGCGCTTTAAGACTACTTAACCCTTTAAATTTGGGAGTCAGTATGTGTACATACAACTTTAAGACAGGGTATTCAATTTGTGTGGCGAATTTGAACTATGATTTGAAGTACAATTATTTTGCTTCTTTTTCTAAATTGAAGCATTTTATTTAAAAAAATAAATTATTTTTCTTCAGATTTTGGACTATGATTAATATTTTGTTTTCTTCAGTGTATCATTTGCTGACACTCTTAAAAGATTTGGAGTTAAAGCTGAATCAATTTTATATGAAGGGAAGACTCATACAGATGTGTTTCTACAGGTAATTCACCACTTTGCATTTTCCATCTGAAGTCACATGAGCTTGATCGGTTTACTCAATCAGTATATGAAGATAAAATGTATTATCAACTGTATCACTCACTTTACCTCTCTGAACTATCTTATTTTTCGCATTTTCACTGTTGTCGAAAATTTGTTAGTTAATATAGTTTACAGATAATGTTTCTCTTTAGGGGCGGTGTTTGCTAATTTTTCTGGGAAAAAACTTCTCATGGATGATGAACATTGTTTAAGTAACCATTTATTTCAAATGCTTATGCCTTTCAGGATCCTATGAGGGGTGGAGATGATGACATGTTTGATGATTTAGTAGCATATATTCATGCTGGTGATGCCGAGGCCCTTTCTAAAGATGCAACAGCTCCTCCAAGGAAACGGCTTGTACCGGAATTCATGTTAAAATTGGCTCATACAGTCAGTCCTTTCTAGCCAACAAACATAATTGATTTTATTCATTTTTGTTTTGTACATAACCATTATTGTGACTTGCTAGATTACTTATCAACTTGGTAGGTTTAGAATACTCTCCATTAGTATTTGAGGATTCAACATTTCACACTAGTGTTATTTCTGGAAACACCAATAGGAACATAGTGGTTAGGTATAGTGAATGAAAAGTTGTAACAACTTAGGTTTAGGATTCTTCTGTAAGAGTGTAACACTTATCATCTGTATTTTGATTTCATTATGTTCAACTTTGCTTCCATTTGTTAAAAATATTTAAATATCCCAACATATTGTTATGGTGATATTTTTTTTGTTGATCAATTATGTTATTTGATTCCACATGATCTATATCTTTTACATGTACTGATTCTAGTAAAGAGCTGTGGGAATCTGTGACCAATCCATGTATAGCTATTAAGATTAAAATTACTAGCGTTTAAACGGACATTGATTCATCCGTCAGTCCGCGTTCCTCGGATAAAGAGCATAAGCTGCCTCCATTATGTCAAAAGCTTAGCTTGAAGTTTTTTACGAAGCTCTGATTTTGTATTTTTTTATTTTAATTATATTTAAATTCAAAATATTTGAAGTTGTTTAGATTTGATTAGATTTGATTTAAAATTTGTATATAAAAAAAAGATTTGATTTAAAATTTGAATTAGGGTTAGATCAAATTTGAAATTAAGATTATATTCAAGTATTTCATTAGTTAAATAATGATAAATTTATAAATAAAAAAGCTACGGGTTCAAGGTAATTAAAATAGGACTGGCATTGAACTGATAAAATTATAAATTAATTTGGGGAAAAATTGCTCTATAAAGAGCAAGGTAATTAAAATCTGATTGGGCATTGAACCCGTGTAGTTACGAAACGTTGGACTGGGGTTCAGTCGGGGTTCGATTGGTAATAGATAAATATATGATTTTTATAATGAGCAAAAATATAAGAAAAAAATAATATTTATATTTCACATTATTAAAAATTAAACTTGACGAGTTTTCGTACAAAGCAGGTTTTCATGACTTTCTGCACCAAATATAGGTCTAGATCCAGTTCCAATCAGTTGAACCGGCCAATCAGATTTTGATTAGCTTGATAAAGAGAACTTATTGTATTTCTTGATCTTATTTGTCAAAACTATTTAATTGTGATACGTGCAAAAAAAAAAAATATAACCAGATATAATAAAATAGATATACAACTAGGCGCAATAGAAATCTATTTTTTGCAAGTAATGATCCAAGGTAAACCATGATAAGAAGATTGCTTTTCTGACTTCGAAAATGTTATATTGACACAAGAAAATTACGTTAAAGCCCCCAGCGGTAGTTAACTACCGCTGAGAAAACTGTCGGCAGTTAACTGCCGCTGGCCTCAACGGTCGTTAACTGCTGTTGCAATGTTTATGATATGAACGCAGAAACTTCTAGTTCTGGTTACAGAACACATTCAACACAAACATCAAATTTTAATCAAAATCTCCCAATCCTCATTTGCTCGAAAATCATCCTAATTTCTTCAAGTAAATCACAAGTAAGTTCTTTTCTTCCTATTTACATGCAGGTGGCATTTAGGATGGGAAAGTGAGTTTTCAGCCATTGATATATTGATTATTTAATTATGTGGTTGAGATCAAAGAAGGGCTACTTGCAACTAAATTGTTGTATTACAAAAAGAGGGGGCCCACTTATATTTTGATTGAATCACAACTGTTAAATATAGTAAGTCTATAAAAGATTAAATTGCACCTTCTACACTAAATTTTTTAACTTTATCTTCTTCCTTTTCCCTTTTTCTCTGTGCCAGTTTCACAATGACATTTTCCATTGAGTTTTAGTGATGATTTTTTTTTTTTTTTTTTTACTTGTAGCACATGAGTTTCTTATCATTGGGTTAATATTGTCGATTCATAAAGTTATGTTTTTTATGCTTTCTTGCTTATTATTACTAACATTGCTTCTGGGTTCTTAAAGTTATGATTTTTTTGTTGCTTTCATAACCTTTAGGATGAAGATTAATTTTACTGCTAAACATGGAATTGAACTAAACAAAACAAGACAAGTGAAGTGATTCATCTATGACTGTTAGAATCATCAATTGAAATTAAGTTGAACTTATTTTGACACAAATTTAACCAATTTCAGGAATTATAAAATGGAAAAAGGAAATTAAAAAAGTTCAGTTTAATTGAAGATATAACAACATGTTAGATCTAAATCTTAATGATACGAATTCCAACGTTTTGACCCAGAACCACGACTTGTCAATGATTTCGGATAAGTTTCCCCAAACTTCATAGAATCAAATCTGGACAGTTCAAGCAACAACACAGAAGATGAGGAGTCCAGACCGGTCGATAACATCATTGGTGGTGAAGGGAATGATGGTGAAGCTCCACACAACCACTTTACCCCTCCGTGATTTTTGGGTTAGATATTTAATGCATCATGTACATGTTAAAATAATACACTCTCAACCGGAACCAACTACCACGTGGCAGTAAAAAGCACACTTTCCCATCATGGGAAAAAACTTTCCTTTCCCATACTAAACCCCACCTTACAGGCAATGTAGTTTGTTTAGGATGTTAGTTTTCATAATTTTGAGCAAAATGTTAGTTTTAGGTTAGGTTAGAAAAGTGCAAATTATGCATGATTTAGATGCTTTGATGGATGGTGCTTGCTGGCATTGTTATTTAGAGTAGGTTTAGGTACAATGTAGTTGAATTTGATGTTGAATTAACACTAATTGTGTTTGGATTTTGAAATGCACTTAAGGTGTTTGATGAAATGCCTAAGTGAGAAAATGTTGTTTTTTTTGTGTAATCTTTTTTGCAAATATGTTCAATTTTATAATGTATATATGTTATAATGATTATAAGTCTGCATTTTTTATTTTTTTTGCAAGTTTGATTACTTTGGACATAATGATATAATGACCATATATGCATTTCAAAGGGATTTCAATTGCTTAGTTTGATTAGTTTGGATTTTTGTGTTATAATGTATATATCTTTCGAATATCAATCAAAATCATATATCCGTAGAATATGTATCCTTTATATTTGTATATACCTTTACGTTTCTTTGAAATGCCCAAATACATTGTCCACGTATTTATGTTATTTTTAATTTGTTTTGTACAAATATGGCTAGGGATGAGGATGAGCAGCAGCGGCTTATTAGAGAGGATAGGATGCGCAAAGGTAAAGCGGCGAGTACCGCTAGCGCTCGGAGAGAAAAGGTGGATCAAAATCTGTATGTCCCAAAGACTCGGAAGCGCAAGGACCCGATGATAGTTGGAGAGGGCTCACAGTCGCAGATGAGGGTTTTTGGATATGATCGGATGGAGGAGGAGAGAATGTTTTATCAGCCGCAGGACGAGGCAGAGGATGAGGAGGTGGAGATGATGATGAGGTGCCAGAGGATGTTGTGGCGGATTATCTTGACGCAGATAATGTAGCTCCTGAGGGTGAGCCTGAGCCTCAGACTCGGCAACGACCTCGTCGTCGTGTTCCGTTGATACCGCCATACCCTACTGGAGGGCCTCCCTTTTTAAGAGGTCCTGAGACCACAGCATTGTTGTTCGACTACGCGAGGCACGTGGCGAACCCTCTTTGGGTGAACCATCATAATGTAAGTGTTTAAATTATTTAAATTCTTTAGCGCAAGTGTTTATATTTTTTTAAGAATGTAGCGTAAGTGTTTAAATTATTTAAATTCTTTAGCGTAAGTGTTTAATATATTTAAATTCTTTAGCGTAAGTGTTTAAATTATTTAAATTCTTTAGTGTGAGTGTTTAATTTTTTTTAAGAATGTAGCGTAAGTGTTTAAATTATTTAAATTCTTTAGCATAAGTGTTTAATATATTTAAATTCTTTAGCGTAAGTGTTTAAATTTTTTTAAGAATGTAGCGTAAGTGTTTAAATTATTTAAATTCTTTAGCGTAAGTGTTTAATATATTTAAATTCTTTAGCGTTCATGTTTAAACTATTTGTAGTGACAATGTCTTAATTAATTTGATTTTCAGATGTGGTATGATGGGTAGTACAAGTGTATAAATGCAGGGAAAATGCTGAGAGAGCTTGGTAAGCCGGAGGAGGGTTTGAGGTGGTTTTGGGATCCTGTGGAGGTGTCTGGCCGACATCATTTGATATATACGGGGTATTCTGCTGTGACCCATGTCATGGTACGTGCTCTCTGTGAGAGGTGGCACACGGAGACGAGTAGTTTTCATCTACCTGTGGGGGAGATGACGATAACTTTGGACGATATGTATAATCTCCTCCACATTCCTATTCAGGGCTGCATGCTGGACCATGACGAGGTAATGGATCGGGACTGTGGGATTGATTTGATGTCCAGGTTGTTGGGCATGTCAGATGCTGCTGCTAGGGCTGAGTCTGCTGGTCATATCAGTTATCCGACATTGAAGCGGGTTTATGAAGACCACTTGACAGAGGCTAGACGGCTGGAGAACCCACAAACGAGGGAGGAGATGTGGGAGAGAGGCAGGAGGAGGCAGTGGTGTGTGAGGAGTTTTCTTCTATATCTCGTTGGTTGTGCGTTGTTCACTAACAAAACGAAAAGACACGTCGACTTGATATATCTTGATTGTATGGCGGACTTGCAGGCGATTGGGAAGTGGTCATGGGGAGTGTTGACCTTAGCTTACCTGTACGATTATCTAGATGATTCTGTTCGTTTGAATAACAGAACGATGGCTGGTTATACGACTCTTCTTATGGTAATAATTTAATATTTATCTCCATTTATTTATGAATTTATTTTATAATTTTTATCATCATATTAGATTCTTTTTTTCCTAAGTTCGACTACATTTATTTAGGATGTTATTTAAATATTTTTTTGAAGTTTTTATAATGTATTAGATTTATTTAATATTTAACTCGAATACTTATTTTTGTGTATTATTTTTTTTGTTGCAGGGATGAATTTTGGAGCATTTGCCAGGTCCGTAACCAAGGAAGCCTGGCAATAGCTGGAAGCCTGAGAGACCATGTGCTGGGAGATGGCTTACTAGCAAAGGGAATACTGATGTGCACCATTACCGCTTATGGCTTGATCGCTTAGAGGTGGATGATGTGAGGTTTTGTACTTATGGTGATCACAGAGGAGTGCACCCTTTTCAGATTCTGTGCACTTACTCGAGATGGCTGATGTGCGGGAAGCAGCGGGTGTACCATCATTTACCTGAGCGGGTAAAGAGGCAGTTTGAGTTTGTACAGGACGTTCTCATACATCCGTCCTCTGTCGCTCAAATGCCTCCGCAGGTGTTGACCACTGCGTTGCTAGACGCTCAGCCGTGGTTATACCCTCATTGGATACATAGGTGTGAGAGACCATGACATCATGACGCTGGCTACATGGCTTGGTATGCCAAAGCCTCTCACCCTCGTATTCTCCCACCTGATGAAGGATCTCCTCCCAGGCCGGTGAACGTGGAGCAGATCATAGAGGAGGAGCATGCCAGAGAGATGCCCAACACACTAACGATCATCCGGGATGTGGTGCATATAGCTGACGATATTGTGGCAGGAGTGGCGAGATGACTAAAGAGGAGATTGTCCAGGAGGTGATGCGGATAGCTAGTACCACTCGCCTTGCCCTTATGTATCAGATTGCCAGGAGGCGCAGGGGGCAGAGGCATGGTAGGCAGCAGGGTTGATTGTGATTAGGCTTTTTTTTATGTACTTTTTGACTATGATAATGGTGATGTACAACTATGACATGTTCCGTACATTTTCGTATTTCTATGACATACCTTCTATATTATTTCTTGCGTATTAATTTTATCCAGTTAAATATTTATGAATTTGTTTATGTATCAAAGGATTTGGTTAATGGATGAAAATTTTAGATGAATTTGTTTAAGTATCATAGGAACAAATTTGTATAAGAAGAAATGGAAGAAGAGCCTTTGGAAAATGAGCCAAACACGTAGCGGCAGTTAACTACCGTTGAACACAGCGGCAGTTAACTGCTGGCTTGTTAAACGGTTGTTAACTGCCGCCGGAGGCTTTTACGTATTTTACTTGTGTCAATGTGAAGTTTTTATGTCCAAAAAGCAATTTTCATACGATAAAAAGTAGATTGTTCACTATAGGGTAGTCTGGTCCAGTGAGCCTATCCCAAGCAAAATCATTGTAAACATGACATAACAATCGTTATAAAATAAAAGCTTTTCTACTAAGCACCCCATGCAATGTGTGTATGAAAACTGGGAAGTAGGTTCAGTTTCTTAAGCTTTCTAATGATCAATCTTAGCGAAGAATCCTTTGTTTGCTTTACTTGTTGATTCATCAAGAAATTTCTCAGTTTTTAGCTCCAATCCTTGGAAACTCTTTGACAAGCACTTCCGTATGTCCAGCTAAGGAAATCTTAAGTTGCTCAAAGCAACCTTTGTTAGGCATTCTTTGGTCTGTGCAACTTTCGTCGAACTTATCAATATCCTGAACACTTTCCATGTATGCATTATCGCATGCAGCCATAATATCATGATCACGGCTGATGAAATGCCCCGTAACAAAGTCCTCAAAATTCAGAAACCAAAAATAACGCTTAAAAAACAGCTACGTTTTAATCCTCAAAAAGGGATAAACACAAGTTTAAGGCAATAATATTGTTTCAAAGTATTGCAGCCGACACTTTCTTCCTTAGGGGATAGTTAGCTTGTTTTTTTTTCTTCTGTTTTTTTCTTGTTTGTTCCTTTGTTATCT
>Ga0228710_1004828_pt1 | contig 21179 bp, 20 predicted proteins | sample MedpolnodulmetaG_FD_177995 | JGI IMG/M metagenome (GOLD analysis project Ga0228710, IMG submission 177995) | Root nodule microbial communities from Medicago polymorpha collected in Santa Monica, California, United States - pink nodules | ecosystem: Host-associated > Plants > Roots > Nodule... | reverse complement strand
CTAACTTTTTATTTGCAAAAACCACTATAGTAGACTATAACATTACTTTGTTTTGGCAAAGTAATGACTTTAACTTCATATTCATTTTTGTTGATTTCCATATTAATTTTTGTTGATGCAAACTAAATGTTGTTAATTTGCTTCTTTGAGATTGTGCATGTTGATCACTCTTAATTGTCACTTAGTTTGATTGTTTTTGAGTTTACATGTAACTCTAGGATTAATAATATAGTCAATTTGATATTTTATATATGAAACTCTACAAAAACCCGTGCATCGCACGTGTTAGAGTCTAGTTTCATCCAATTTTAAACCAAAAATAATGATGTGACATGTTTTAAATGACCTAACATAAGATCTAATTATGTGAAATAATCAACACCCAATAAAATAATAAGAAAACATGTTAAAACTTTAGCTTAGGTTTAAGAAAGATATTGTGTTCTCGGTAATGACTCTTAGTGATGCTTACTGTATTTAATTTGCTTGATGTGTCAAATGCCCATTGTACTTAATCCCGGTTTATAAGTAAAATACCGATTGTATTTCTTTTCCAGCTTAATACAATTTTTGTTGGTAAAAGAAAATTCACTATAATAGCAAAAATCAATAATTATTTTTTTGTGGGTATTTTACATCGATTTTGTACATTATTTTTTGATGTTGGGTATTTTACATCAATTTTGTACCCTTGTAAAATCAACCATCTGGTGTATAAAAAGTACTTATTACACCAATTTCTAACCGTTGTAAAAAGTGTATAGACCGGTATAAACTCATATAATTTAATCAACCTCAATGTTGGTGTGAAACAATTATTTATGAAACTCTTGAATACCAGAAACAAGTTTTCTCATTTTAGCATAACTTTTTTGTGCTGGTTACTTTCATTTTCGCATAACTTGAAACATAATAGAATAAAAATATCTAGAATATGATATTTCAAAAGAGACAATTTTCAATAATTTTGAAGGAAAAGAAGTGACCCTAGCATCTTTTTAAGTCCATACAAAGTAAAAGAGGAAAAGTAGCGATTGCTCGATTTCCTTTTCATAAAACCCTAAAACATAAATGCTTTATATGTTGAAGAAGAACAATGTATTATCAGCCATTGAAGGCTAAAGCCCTAGAGTAAGAGTACATAAACATTTCAAAGCCAGAAATAAAACATTCAAATCACAATAATTTCAATTGAAGAAATATCCAAAGACTAAAAAGAAAGTAAACATATATGATAAAACTTCTTGAATTTGTTAAAAAAGTCAATTCAATTGAAGCAACTTTACCATAAAAGAAACTAATAATAATGAAGAGACAATAGCACAATAATTTCAATAAAACACAAAATAATATAACAAATTAAAGAAGAGAAGAAGAAAACAAGAAAGAATATATAATATGAACAAAAACAAAAGAATGAAGATGAAAGAAAGACAAAAAAAAACATTGTTCTTAAATACTCCTTTCTGAAAGGGAAAAGCAAAAGGATATCATTTACATAATTTGTAAACTGTCTCTGAAGTTTCTTTTCCTCTGTTATCGCCATCTGGATACTTGTAACACATGAGTTGAAGAATATGATTGAAGAAAAAATTAAAGAAAAGTTGCAACTAAGGGAAGAGACTCTACTGAATGGAATCTCTAAAGACATTATCTGAAAACTGACCAATTAACTGCTTATGCTGTGGGGCCATAAGGGTAACTAACATACACATGACAACACATTATGGTCCAACAAAATGGTCCCATGAACATTAGCCCTAGCACAGATCTCGTGATTAATCTCTCTCACTTTTTTGAATAGCTACCAGAATGCAGATGAAGAAGCAGACGTACCAGTTATAATGTCTCTAACATTTATATTTTGTTTTTTGTTTTGTGAAGTTTTACTTGGTTTTTGTAGGTGTGAGTTAATATTTGTGGTTATTTGCACTCAGGTTCTCAAGAAAAAGACTCATGAAAATTTGAAATTTGTATGAAGTACGAATAAAGTTTGACCAACAATAAATATTCCAGTTATGATATAATCCAGGTTCTCTTGATCAAAAGATTGATCCTTAATTGAAGTTCATTAATCTTTTGATCTCAGTCTTAATTGTAGGTGTGAATAACTTAGTTCAGAGAACTTAAAATAAATTTAGGTTAATCAACTTGTGAGTAGCTTTATAATTATTTAATTCACGAATACATATGAAGTTTGAAGAGGTTATCTAAATTGAATTGGTCCAACTTAGATTCTCATATTTTTGGTCAATTTTAATAAAATAATATTGAGTAAATATGCAATTATTCCCCCAAAATTGTAAGTTTGGTCAATTATTCCCTGACATTAATAAAACTTCAATTATCCCATAAAATTGCACAACGTCAATCAATTTACCCCCTCCGTCAATTTTTTTTGTTAGTCAACATGACGTGGCATTTGATTATCTATGTGGCACTGCCACGTGTCTGACATGTCATGCCACGTCACATACTAGTAATAATTTGAGAAAATAATTGAACGTAATATAAGTGTCAATGTCATGTTAGTAACATTGTCAAATGTTTGACACCAGACATGTCTCTAATTCAAAGTGGCGGTTATATGCAGTTTCAAATCCATCAAGATGCTCAGACATTTAGGATGCCCCATCCTTAAAAGCTAAATAACATCTTTTGAGTTAAGGATAAGAAAAACTTTAAGGGGCTATTTGTTCATAACCGTAAAGAAAATCCAGATTATTTTTTTCCAAATTTTTTTTTTTACCACCCGTGATGTGGCATGACAAGTCAAACACGTGGCAGTGCCACGTAGACAGTCAAATGTCTTGTCATGTTGACTAACAGAAGAATTTAACGAAGGGGGTAAATTGATTAACGTTTTGCAATTTCAGTGGGATAATTGAAGTTTTGTTAATGTCAAGGGTATTGAAGTTGGATATTATTATTATTATTATTTTTAAACAAGTTTTATATTTTTTTTTTTTCAGATCCTATTTTTATATTATTTTATCAATCATACATTACATAACCAAAAAATATTGAAGTTGGATATTAGTAGTTATAGGATCTTTAGTTAATATTTTACCTGTATATTACTCAAACCAAGTTAACTCAGCAGTAGTTATTTAAAAAAAAAAGGGTTAACTCAGGGGTAACTAATCAATTACTGCGAACAGCATATGAGATAGATATCCCACTAAAGCAATGAGCATTATCAGGTTTTTTTAAAAAAAAAAAAACCAAAATGAAATATATAGTAATCAACTCTAAACGCTTTAACACAAGGAGTGCCAAAATGCCTAGGCACAAAAGAGTTCAAACAATCATGTACAAGCCAAGAAGGCGCACAAACCACAAAGAAAACAATGAACAACAAGCTAGAAAATTGAGTTTAAACAAGTTAAAGGACTTCGCCGCCACTCTTGATAATCAAAATCAAAATTAACGTATTTCGATTTCAACCACCAAAATGACTGAAGCTTCGCCCTTTCACCAAGCGCTAGCAAATTGTCCTCCTTTCCTTTGAAAATTCTATTATTTCGTTCTTTCCAAATTTTCGAAGCTACTGACAACCAGATAATCTGCATGGACTCAATCGACTTCTTTGAGAATCCCTGCAATGATATTCCACACTCCACCCAAAAAACCGCACGTAAGAAATAAATGCTCTCTGTTTTCATTAATACCGCAATTAGCAATACAACCCTGTTCAGAAACTAGCTAGACCCTCCGTTGGAAAAGTTTGTCTCTAGTAGGAATTAGGTTGAGGAACAAGCGCCAAGCAAAAATCAGCACTTTTAGGGGCACCCCTTTCAGCCACAAAAATCTATAATTATTATTATGCTGCTGATGCCTATCAAACTCCATGTCTGTTAAAAAATAATAAGCAGAACTAACAATATAACAGTTAGAATCATATGTAACGTCCAAATCCATCTATCGACACGGTCGACCTGAAGAGAGAAATTAGTTAGGCGAACAATACACTCCCCCAACAACAACTCCTCCCACACGCAACTTCCTCGCCTCCTCGTTAACCCCCCACCCTCTCGCAAACATTTCAGCCACCGTGTCTAATTTGTTCTCCGGTAACTCATACAGACGCGTAAATAATCTACACAACGGTTTCCCCTCCAGCCAAGGGTCGACCCAAAACAAAGTGGACACACCATCCCCTACCTGTCGATTAATATTGTCCGACATCCACCCTGTATCAACCTGACTGACACCATCCCTAACATCTAAAATTGTCTACCATCACACCGATCCACCCCCTCTACAAGAGCAGCAAAGCCGCCCCCCTCCTCTTTGTACCGGGCACAAAGAACCCGATACCAGAGGTTACCCTGCTCCTGTAAAATCCTCCACCATCACTTACCCAAAAGAGCAAGATTAAACTCATTCAACCTTCTCACCCCAGACCGTCTTCCTCCTTTCGCAAACAAACAGTTTCCCATTTTATCCAAGTAATTTTCCTAATATCCTTACATCCCCACCAAAAAAAATCATTCAATAAAGATTCAAGGATAAAGATTATACATGAGGGGGCTTTGAAGAAGGAAAGAAAGTAGACCGGAATGGAGGACATGACGGACTTAAGCAAGATCAAACGACCACCCGTAGATAAGTTACGGCTCTTCCAATCTGACAACCTTCTTTTAATACGATCAACGAAAGGGTACCAAAAAGCCAATTTTCTGGGATCACCACCAATAGGTAGTCCCAAATATAAGAACGGGAGCCTACCATGTTTACAATGTAACACTGAAGCCGCCTCATGCAACCGAGAACCAGCGACATTAACCCCATATAACATGCTCTTATGGAAGTTGACTTTTAAACCAGAAACAAATGCAAACAACATCGAGGCTGATTTTAAAATTTGAATATTGCCCCAACTTTTAACACCCACCAAAAGAGTGTTATCCGTGGACTGTAAATGAGAAATGTCTACATCACCATGCGCCCCTACCATGTAAGGTGCGAACATATCCGACTCCACTACTGAAATCATCATAACATGTAACCGTTCGGCAGCAATAAGAAACAAGAACGGAGACAAAGGGTCACCCTGCCAAAAACCCCTTTCCAAATTGAATTCCTCAGTAGAGCTACCATTCATCAAAACAGACACAGATGGTGTCGATATACATTCCAACATCCACTTGCGCCACAAACTAGGAAAATTCATCCTTCGCAACACAGTATCTAAATACTTCCAATTCACCGAATCAAGAGCTTTTTCAAAGTCCACCTTAAATAATAAGAGTTTCTTCTTTCGTTTGCGGGTATCACCCACCAACTCATTAGCTATCAATAGCCCATCAAGAATTTGGCGGCCAGGCACACAAGTTGTTTGCAATGGAGAGATCACACTACCAATAACATTACGTAACCGATTAGCTAGAACCTTCGACAAAATCTTGTATAAACAATTCACCAAAGAAATGGGTCGAAAATCCGACAGACATTGAGGACTCTCCACCTTCAGATTCAAGGCTATGAATGTGCTATTAATACCTTTCGTCAGTAGGCCATGTTTATGAAAATCATTAAAAAATCGGAGCAAATCATCCTTGAGCAGCCCCCAAAAATCCTTTATAAAACCAAGATTAATGCCATCAGGACTCCTGTGATTATCTGATTACAACTCAAAATGGTGAAGTTATCTTCAAACACAAACTATAACCTTGCTTCAAAGATTTGGTGTAGCACACGAGTTACAACTCAATAAACAGTCCTTAACATGCATCAAGGTGATACAAGAAAGGCTCGCAAATAACAATCACTCAAAACCCTAATAATGACTCTTATAAAGCTATGGTTTTGATACAACTCAACTACATGTCCTACTCAGTGCATCAAGGTGATACAAATAGAGGCTCACAAAATAAGGCACAAAGCTTAACAATAAAACACTAAAAGACTCAATTCAATAACATTGAATTGGTGAATAAAACTAGGGTATGAGTCTTCCTTATATAGCCATTCAACAACATGGGCTTTTTCGTCATAGGCTAAACATATATTTGTATCAAATATTCTTTTCAGAAATATATTGAAACAAATATTCTTCAAAAATATATCTTACAAAATCTCTTTTGAAAATATATTTCACAAATAAAAATATCCATCTGAAAAATATCTTTCTTCTGGAAACACAAGTCTCTTGGACCACAAGTCACGTGAATAAAATCTTCATAGAATCTTCAGTGATCTCACATAACAAATTAGAAACAAATATAGCAACTCCTAAAAAGTAGGAACATCTTTAGGAACCGCCAAACAACACCACCAAGGGATCCGAAAATATTGTTTATACTTTAGGAACAAATCACCCACCTGATTCTGGACAAAAATACGTTACTTGGTGAACAAGAAATAAGGAGTGGTTTCCTTAAAAAGATAAAGCTTGCGTAAACCAAGCCACATAAACAGGGCACACTAAACCGTGCCAAGATGTTAGAACATCGTATCCAGCATCATACATGAGTATTTGTTTTAGCAACAATGAAGCCAATACTCAAATACCCAACATAATGGTTTCGAAAATGATTAAAAACTACACCGCAAACATTTGCAACCTCTTCAACTCCGACCCCGTCGACATCAATAAATAAAAAAGCATTCGCCCTACGCCTTGCAGCCAAACTACCATGAAAGAATTTTGAATTTGCATCACCTTCACGGAGTCGGTTAAGCCCTGACTTTTGCCATTGAATACTCGCATGTAATTTTGATAAAGAAAGAACTTCAGAAGAAAACAAGTGAACCTCCCCCAACTCATCATCTGCTAAATCGTGATCCTTCGCCTTAACATCCAACCAAGATAAACGATCCTTTACATACTGAATTTTTCTTGTTATATTCTGTGTATGAGTCTGGTGCCACAATTTCAAGCAACCTTTAATTAATTTTAATTTTTCCTTGAGAACATAGCCACCCCACCCATCTACCTTGGAAGATTGCCATTTCTCTGTAACAAACTCTTAATAACTAGGTAAATCGGACCAACATTTCAACATACGATTCGGTCTTGGTCCCCAATTAGCTTCATCGACAGTCAACAAAATAGGACAATGGTCATAAACTGATCGTGGAAGGGCCACCTGAAAGCAGTTAGGCCACGAGCTGATCCACTCTTTTGATAACAGAAAATGATTCAAACGACTCATAGATAAACCATCCCCCCTATACCACGTGAAATTCCTCCCACACAGCGACAAATCAACCAACACGACATTATCAATGAAATTATTAAAAGCTGAAAAGTCCTCAGAATTACCACCAATAACTCTACTCTTCGATTCAGACTCCAAACGAATGGCATTAAAATCTCCCGACACACACCATGCACGCCTTACATCAGTTTGAATCAAATCCGTTAACCTCTCCCAAAGATGCTCACGACCCCCATTATCATAAGGCACATACACATTAGCGATTGCAAAGTCAACAACACTCTTTATAAAACGACCTTTAATGATCAAAACATTTTCAAAGCTCATAGACACATGAAGATTAACCTCACTAGAGTTCCAAAGAGTAAGAATACCCCCTGCTTCCCTCATAGATGGACAATACGAAAAACCGTAAGACTCAAATCCCCACAACGAACAGTACACAAAATCATCCACCACCTGCAACTTAGTCTCCTGAATAAAAACAAAAGGATTTGTCTCCCTCACCAACCTCTAAACCTCCCTCCTCTTCTCCCACCCTCCTAAACCCCTCACATTAAAAGATAAAAGCTTCTTTGAGACCCCCCACTCCCACACCCACACCGCCCCACTCCCTCACAACCCTCCCTCAAGCTCCCTCCTTCCTCAACTTCGGCCCCTTGGCCCCTTCCACCACCTTAACATTTTTATCTCCCTCACCCTTACTCCTAGCTAGCACATCAAACTTATTAGCACAACCCACCTTTATCTTAACCCCCATAGCCTTTCCCACAGCAGCAACATCCGCTGCTACCTCATTGGGCTTCCCATGTAAAACCAACCAATTCGTATACTCAGTTGTGGACCTTGTTGATTTAGAGCCACACGACAAAGAAAACCCACCCTTGAACTCTGAAGAAGAACGTGCCATTTTCTTTCGATTTAACTGTTTTATAGCACAAATCAACCTGTACCTGTCCTTCATTGGGAGCCTAGCAATGCCTTTATAATTCAACAAAGATGTGTCACTATTAGAACCATGCGCCTTAGGGAGTTTATGCCTCTCAATAGAAATATTATTCAATGTCTTATCCTTTGCAGGTAATGAAGACACCGCCTTTTCCCCCGTAACTAGCCCTTTCATTTTACAAACATTATAACTCCACGGACTTTGATTCATTATTTCTTGCCAACCCGGGGGAGGAATATTATCGCCTCCACCGTCCTTTCTAGCACCCCCACGGACAGCCGCATAAGCTTCCTCTAATCTATGCACTGCTTCTTTCAAATTTTTCTCCTTTTTTTCCAAAAACATGTTTACTTCCTTTGGACCATTCTTCCTGTAACTGATCCACTAAAGTATTCACCAAAGGCTTACTATCATGCATGCCTATGGATTCAGAACAATTAGAAACATTTTCCGCCTCATACTCCACCAGACAAGCATCTTCCGCTAAACCAAACTCAAGGTCTACACATATCCTAATCCCTTGAAAAAAAAAGAAAAAAAAAGTCATATCCTAATCTATTCGGTTTTTCAATTTGAATGTCATCCACTACTTTTTTAAAATCAAGTTAAAAAATTACATTTGTGAGACCCCCGTTACCAAGATCTATTGATGCACATTATACAAGCCCTTAAGTTCATAAGAATTCACGGCTTGAAGATTCATATGACCCCAAATCCATCTTTGCCATTAAAATATGTTGAATTCCCACTACAAAAATACGTTGAATGTAATTTCATAATCTAAAATATGAAATATTTTTTCAAATTTTATTCAACTTTGCAATTTTGATCTACTCAATAAAAACTATTATTTTGATAGTTAGATCAATGAAATTTAAAGTTTGCAAATAGTTATTATTTATTAAGTAGAGTAATTCTTATAAAAGTTAGTTATGAAGTAAGTTGATTTCCAATCCATACAACAATATCTTATCAATTACTAATCTTGTTTAGGGAATTTGACGACAAGACAAAGTAAATCAAACACATGGATATGTTTGCGTTGCACTCGTAACTTAATACAAAATAAAAAGGCTAATGAAGTTTTTTTTTAAGGACCCAAAAAAAGTCATGAAAAGAAAGCAACCACACTTGAGCACGAATTTGTACTCAATCCAAAAATAAAAGCAAAGTCTTAAATAATTCGGGTAGGTTTCATTATCATTGAAAGAGTCAACAACAAAGAAAAACTATATGATAGAAATTGAGGTACTGGAATTGGGTGGGAAAGCGATTAGAGGAAAAATCACATTCAACTAGATTGAACTTTCGGATAGTGATCAATTCAATCAAATGAAAGTGGCCAAATCCCTTGGACTAAGACACTCGCCAATTCAATAATGGTACGAAAATCTCAATTTAATGGTGGTCTTTATCACTGAATTAATCATGCGTCATAGATGCATATATATATATTGAAATGTTAGCAACACACATTTTAACACACTTTTTGACACACACTTTGTGATTGGTTAAAATTCACATGGGACCCACTAAGTTTATATGGGACCCACATGAAATTGTTGACCGGTAAAATGTTGAAATTGTTAAGTCGTACATCGTGATTGGAATTTAAACCTCAGTCCTTTTACTTGTGCGTGAGTTTCAATAATTATTTCACTAGCTATCCCGATTGATGTGTTAGGTCAGCATATGTCACAAATGGAGTATCGTATTATCCTTAGATATCGTCTTATGATTCCACTATTTTATATTGATGAGGTATGCCCTATTTGTCGTAAGGCGTGCCTAGATACTTTTGGGGATCATGTCGTTCATTGTAAGAAGCTTCCCGACTTTAAGTACAGACACGACTTTGTTAGGATGTACTTTTTAATATATTCAGACGGGCAGGGGTATCAGTGAAGAAAGATGCACCTGTGAACTTCCTGACTGACACACTAGATAGAAGATCAACACTCAGGCCTGCGGATGTTATGGTGTACGGATGGGTAGGAGGAAAACATGCATGTGTAGACTTGACTGGGGTTTCACCACTTGTGAGATTAGGTGTCGGGCCTTTTACCGTAGGACAAACAGCCCTAAAAACTGCGTCAAGCAAAGTGGCCAAACATGAGAAAGCGTGTTCTGACAATCAACATGTTTTTATATCATTTGCTTTTGACACTTTCGGTTTCCTAGCACCAGACGATGTTGACCTTCTACATAGAGTTCAAGAGGTCATGCATAGCAATGTCACGTCTCCTAGGTCCATGAATGTTGTGTTTACGAGGATTAGCTTTGCCATCCAAAAAGGTCTAGCGGCGTAGCTTGTTGCCCGCTTGCCTTCTATTCAAGTGTAAATAAGGTTTATATAAGTTAAAATCAATTCTTTGTCATTTCGTCTGTATAAAACAAAAAAAACTACTAAACTCTCAAATTACTATATGTTTTCGGACGGAGGGAGTGATGTTCTTTTACATTTTTTGAAACATCAACTTATAAGTTTTTTTTGGTGGTGTTCGGAGTTCGAACCCCAAACCTCGAACTTTACATATATTATGCATTTTCTTTACAAACTGAGCTAAGTTTACGCGGATATTTTTCTGTCTTTTTTCAATTTAGGTTAGCTAGCTTAGTTTCTTAAAAAAAAAGTTTTTATTTATTTTAAGAATCAACTTATAAGTTTATTACCTAAAATAACTTATAACATATAACCCAAAATCGCCCAAAATGTAATTAATTATAAGTTGTTGTTTTACAAAATCACCACTCGCCCAAAATAACTCCAAAATACCCTTTTCCAAATTTTCCTCATTTGAGTGAAGCCTTCCTAAAGTTAATATGTTTTTGTTATTATGTTTCAAACCATTCTTTTGAACTTAGTGATTGTATCGTCTTACAATCAACCCCATTTCCTCTCCATTAGGTGAATCTTCACCGAAATTACTATCTTATTGAACCAAAAAGGTCACCTTGGAAGAAGAGGCTTTTAACGCGATGAACTTCTTCTCCTGCTTCTTAACATTTTCCTCACTAACTTTCAACCTTGTGATTTCATACTCATGTTCCTTGAGCTTTCCAAATAAGATGGTGATGTCTAGAGTGTTGAGATTTCGAGACTCCTTGATGGCGATAATCTTTGGTTGCTATTCCCTAGTTGTACATCTTAAGACCTTATTAATTCAATCTTTGTTTGAAATTGTTTTACCAAGGTTTTTTAGCTTATTAACTATATGAGTAAATCTCATTTGAATAGAAGTGAGGTTTTCATCTTATTTCATATGAAACAACTCATATTATTGAGCAAGTGTATTAATGTTTGATTGTTTAACGTCTTTGGTACCCCCATAGAGGGTTTCTCACGTGTCCCACATTGCTTTAGCCATTTTACAATATGAAAGCGAGTGACACTCATGTACGCTTAAGGCCAATATGAGTGTGTTCCTCGCTTTCAAATTGTATCGGAATTTATTTTTATCATCGGTTGTTCAATCGGCCTTCGGCTTGTTTTGCATGACATCGCAAACGTCTATTTGCGGTTCAAACCACCCGTTGACGACAACAACCCAAACATCCATGTCAACCGATCGTATATGCACCCTCATGCATTCTTTCCAATATAAAATATGTTGTACGCCCCTTTAGGATCCTTGCTCGTCATATAAACTCTTTCGTTAATTAAACCGTGACCGAATAAACCAAGCTCGTGATGCTATTTGTTGGCCGATATGATGAATACAATCATAATAGACGTGTAACATCACATAATCACAAAAAAAACACGACCCCTTTAATTTTATAATAGATATTAACCTCCCCTAAGGTCTTTTAAAATATATATTACATCCCTTTTCATTTAACACCGTTAGTACTCTGTTAGAAATTAAAAATGTAGTGTCTTATTGATGATGGCAATCTTACTCTACCAAACGATTGAATATTTCTCCCATTGTTGTAAGCTTTTCAATTCTTACTTTTTTTTTCTTCTCTTATTTCAAATCTATTGTTGAAACTGCTCTCAATTGATGAAAAAATCTGCAAGAAACCTGCATAATCTTATTTCCATGTTAGCAAGTTGTATAAAAAAATCATTACCATCCCATTAATTTGGTTTTTTATTTTGACCAAACCAATTATGAACAGGAACATATACATATAGAGTTTAGGGGAGGTGAGTGTATTTTCCCCTAGAAAATAAATGGACACCGAAACTTGTTTCTAAACTTTTCACTAACTTTCTGATGAGTCAATAATGAGTCATTAATTAGTATTTTTTATATAATATTTAAGTTTATTTTATTTAGATTTAATATGTTTTATTTCCTTTTTAGAGCTATTTTACTTCAATTGCAAGTTATTTTATTTTAAGAACAAATATTTCAAAGATTGCGTCTTGGAGCAAAAGAAAGGTGATTTGGAGCTGATTCGTGCCAAAAATATGAAGATTCTGGACAATTTTATCAGGCATGGCCGTGCCAACCCTCCTGATAGCTTTTTGCTTCTTGTACAAGCTGCCTATTTTAGTTTTGACCTAAAGCCCATGATTTCTTGTGGAACATTTTATTGATGTATTTTTTGGGGCTTAAGTAGTTGTATACTATAAATAGAGTAGCTAGCAATCACAACAATTCATCTTTTATTCTTGGAATTCAATCGTGACAATTGTCTTTCTTAATAAAAGTTCTTTCTTTTATTTTCTTGTTATTTTATTTATGTTCTTCTTCTTCTCTTCTATGTCTACGATGAACATGAGTGAGTAGACTCTTCTTGTCTTGGGATTGTTGGATGAATCTAATGACCTAATCCTAATCAAACCAAGTCTCGAACCCTAATTTTAGATAAGTCTACTTTCTAATCTAATTTCACCGTTTTTATAATGAATTAACAAATATCAAACTCATAAAGCGATAGCGGAGGGTTAGTATTTGTTAATTCATCATCACAAATATCAAAGCGAAGCATCGAAAGAAGAAGTTTTTATATTGGAACAAGTGAAATTAGACAAGGATTGCGAAACATGAGAATAGTCTAGCAAACCTTGAGACATATAAAGTTTTGTTCTTCAAGGATTCTAATAGCGATCAACCATGAGAATTGGTGTGGTTGCTAGAGGAACACACTCACTGAAACCGAAAGGAGATGTGATATGCTTAAGAGAAACTTGTGTTTGGAAAGTAGGTCCAATATAAAGTTTAGGTTTAGGGTTTGGTTTGTGAAGGGTTTGTCACCAAGATGAACCAATAATCCCAAGGCGCCTTTTATTATTTATTTTCACCCGTTAAAAATCTAATCTTTACAACTGAACTTTCTTCTAATCATCAATAAAAGTTAATTGAATTGAACAACTCCCTATTGGAACGATACTCTCTTTTTACTACTTCGGTAGAACCGTGCACTTGCGGTTTTACTTCATCACTTTCAAAAACTAACTTGTATGCAGCGTGTAATCTAGAATGAACGGGTGTTGTAAAAAAAAACTATTGACATCAATCAAAACAAAATTCGAAAAACAAAACTAAAAAGACAAAACTTCTTCATTCAACTTCTTCATTCAGTTGTTCCTTTTTTATCTGTTCTTGTATTTCTTGATTTGGTTAGTGTCCCTTCTTTGATTTCCATTCTCTTTGTTGTCACACTTTTCAACTACCAAAATTTTGATCACTACCGAAATGGAATTTTCTCTCCTCTCTCCTCAGTCGCCTTTCTCCGGTGATCTACCAACTCTCCGGTGAAGCTCCAGTTGCGTTTTTTCCGTCAAATCTTCTTGATTTCCAGTGTTCTATCAACTCTCCAGTGACGCTTCGGTGGCAATTTTCCATCGATTCTGCCTGATTTCTGGTTGTTTTCTTGTTCTTCTTCCATCTCTCCGATCAAATCGATGCTGGTGTACTGGTCTCTCTTGATTCGACCAGGTTCATCCCAATTTGAAGTGAAGGTTTTTTGGTCTTTTCCCACTCCACCTTTGAGTTCGAGGTGGTTCTCTGGCGATGTTCTATCTTCTCCGCTTCATTCTGCATCTTCCTCTGGTGTTTGATTTTACTTCTGGTTGGATATATTCTGGGTTTTTGTTGGAGCTGCGGAGTTTCTTCTCTTTACTGCTTCAATCTATTTTCCTATTTGAAGCAGATTTGGTTCTCGCCGGGATGTCGTCCATTTGTCCTTGGCCTTGCTTAGTTGCCATGGAGCCAGCGGCGAAGCCATCAACATCGGGGAAATCCTTCGCACAAGTTCTATCTTCCTCCAGTGAGCCCCAATTGATTCAATTGCCTCCTAAAATTGTGACGGGAACCTCGGTACGTGTTAAAGTTTCTCAAGCTGAATATGAATCTGCACAAAGGTGATCCGCCATTACCAACTCAACCTTGATTCAATTGTCAATATAACGTCCATGGCAGAGTTACTCTGTACAAAGGTGATCCGCCATTACCAACTCTAGCTCTGAAAAAGAAGCTCTCTATTTTATTGCCTAATTTGTGCAACTGGAACATTACACGAAAGGGTTTCTTCAAATTCCACTTCAGTACCATTGAAGATATGCGCAAAATTTGGGCACCGGGTGTGGTGAACCTGAAGCTAGGGTTTCTTCGTTTCTCCTGCTGGACAAGGGATTTCAAGCCTCAAGCTCAAGTGCAAACTCATGCCCAGATTTGGATTAGGCTTATGCATTTGCCTCAAGAATATTGGAGGAAAACGACTTTGTTTGAGATTGCATCTGGACTGGGTACCCCTCTTTCCATTGATGAAGCTACTATCAGTCGATGTTTTGGGATGTTTGCTAGGATTCTTGTGGATGTTGACCTATCTCAGCAGTTATTTGAGTCTGTGGTTGTGGAAACAGAAGGCCATGCTTTATCCATTGATGTCCAATATGAGAAGCAACCACTCTTTTGTGCTAATTGTAAAGTTTTGGAGGATAATCTGCAAAATTGTATGAAACTCAGTAGTTCAAACAACCCTGAAAGCTCTGCTAAATTTAAAACTAAACCTGATTGACAGGGCAAGAAACAAGCTGGTTCTGGCTTATATGGCAAGAAACAAGCTTCTGGTACCACCAATGCTCCCATTTCATTGTTAGGTAAACAACAACATGAAACTTTTCGGGTTGGGGATACTCAGTCTGAGCCAGTTGAAGTTGAAATTCACAATATCAATAACTCACATAACCCTCACTTGGATTTGGACAACTTGACTGTTTCACAGAATATTGAGATTTTGGAGAAGGAAGGAGCTAAGGATGATGTAACTGTGACTGTAATCATGAAGGATATGAATTCAAATCCTTCATTTCTTAGGAAGGATGTGAATTCAAATTCCACTTTAGCTCTTCACAATCATTTGACAAGTTACATGAGGACGGTGAGGAAACTCTAGTTGTTCCCATAGAAACTACTTCCTTGTCAAGGGATCCAGGTCCTGAGGTGCCTAATGTTACTACTGTTTCAGCCAAAGGAGCTTTGGATCAATCTCTTATAGCCAAGTGGGCTGCTACTCTAAGGTTTTGGATTCAGTCAAGGTGTTGGCTCCAGTTTTTGTACCTGCACTTGTTACTCTTGACAAAAACACCTCTCATCAATCTATGTCTGCAATTGTTTCTATGCCACAGTCTGTAACTACCCACTATGATAGTTTGACAAGTGACAAGCTCCCTTCAAGCCAAATCTTGTTTCCTGTTTCCAAACCCTTTCTCCATTCTGCAGCAGCCCTTAAGAGTGTGTAGATTCTTTCCAAATTTTGGGGGGATGAACTAGAAGAGGTGCTGGAGGACACTCTCAGCCATGATGAAAGACTAGCGGTTGAAGACCATGATGGAGACTTTGAGCAGCACTATCCAAGTCTATCTGAGAGCAATAAGGCGGAGAGAAAGAAGAAGAAGCAGGTGAATAAAGTGAAGCCTTCTAGCTTTAACTCAGCCGGAATGAGGACCCGTGCCCAAAAGGGTTCCCCCAAAGCTACCTTGACAGATATAGAATAGTTGGTTCAAAGGCAACAATATAACTGTGTGGATCATCACTTTGGTTCAAATTTTCATAGAGAAGGTAGTTTTGTAGTAATGGTTAGTTTCTCTGTACTATGGTGGTCTTTGACACCTTTTCCTTAGGTCTTTTCCTTTCTTGGGATAGATCCGGTTTTTCTTTTCATAGGTCTTACACATCGTGACTCTGTTGTATTGGTTCAAGTCTCTCCTGTCTTTTATATTTTAGTGCTTTGATAAAAAAAAATGTTATTTCTTCTCTCTTTCTTTGATTGTTTTTTCTTTGGTTGATCCTCACTTTATTGGGGTTCTTCTATCTGAGTATTTCTGTTTTGATTTTATTCCTTATGTTGGTTTGGATTTTTTTATTTGGTTTTGTATAGCGATTTGTTTGGTTTGGTTTGATTCCTCTAAGCACTTGATAAGAAACATGTTATTCATTTCTTACATTCTGGAGAGTGGAGATAGCTCATAAAGTTATGAAATGACTAAAACTAAGTTAAATGAACAAAAATGTAATTAAGTTTATATTATTTAAAGACACCAATAACACAAAGCCAATACAAACAATAAATGTCTTCAAACGACGTGTATACTTCCAACATCCTGGTAATATTAACAATACGAGACTTTAATACAACTTCAATATTGACTAGACTCCTAGCGGCAGTATGGTCCAATTTCCACATTTTCATCCCTCTTGATAGGTAAAGTCAAAATATTGCAATTGTCCTTCTTACCTTTAAGACAAAGGTCTCATAAACAAGATCTTTCAAGAGGTCAAGAAAATGAAAATAAACATGCCTGCAAGTTCTGTTAAAGAAAATAGCAATGCAAACCCCCGAAAACCCTGCTGCAAATCCAACTCCCATTCCTATGTAGAAATCTGATGTGTCAAAGAAACCTGCATCAGAATTTCGAGTCTCCAAAACTTGATTAAGTTTTGTACAATTATTCATCACAGGAGGACCACATAGCTGAGGATTACCTGCATAGATAAGTGCTTCATAGCTTTGAAGTTGAGTGCTATTTGGAATTCTTCCTGATAAGTTGTTGTTTGATAGATTCAGGAAACTTAAAAATGACAAATCAGACATACTTTGAGGTATTTGACCTGAAATTTTGTTCAATGAAAGATCAAGTGATTCTAGCATTTCATTTTCCCCATGTCATTTGGTATTTCTCCATAAAGACGGTTTCGAGACAAGTTCAAAAACCGAAGCGTGGATAGCTTCGAAATTTGAGGTGGAATAGTTCCAAAAAGATTATTACTTGAAAGATCAATCATTCTCACAAGTATCAAGTTGTCTCTACACTCCAACTCATCTCCTTTTGGAACCAAGACAAGACTTTCGTTGTAATTGTTATAGTTGAAGCCAAAACCATAGTAATATTTTAAAGGGTTGGCAAAGAAATTATCTTCACCCGCCATGGTTTTCATTTCATTCAAACAATTGGGGATTGTTCCTGATAGGCTATTGTTGGCAATATCTAGCACAATAAGGGACGAAAGTTGACACATCTTTTGCGTAATGCTACCTTTGAATTCATTCGACCGCAGACGAAGAACCATTAGATATTGCATTTCCCAAATCCAAGATGGTAATGTGTCAGAAAGTTTGTTATTTCCCAGGTCGCTGAACTTCAACATAGAACAATTTTGCAAAGTTGAAGGAATGGATCCATAAAAATCATTGTCATCTAGTAGCAGAGATTCAAGTTCAGATGAAAAACCAATGGAGTTTGGAATTTCACCAGACAAATTGTTTCTTCCTAAATTCAAGTGCATTAAATTTTGCCAATGTATCCAACAGTGACCAAGGTCACCAGATAACAAGTTATTTGAAACATCAAGCACAGTTAACTTGTTCTCAAAATTCATTCTTTCACATAGAAAAATTGAAGAAATTGGACCTGAAATCGAGTCATTGGCAATATTTAACACATCAACATTTGCAGACACACTTGGCAATCTACCTTTGAAGTGATTAGAACTCAAGTTTATGATGCTTGAATTTAGGTAGATTGATACACAATTAGCAAGTGTACTAACTTATATCGAAGTAATAAAATTTATAAGATTCGTATCCACAGGGACTGTTTCAACTTCTACTCGGTAGTAACATTATTATTAAGGATGTGTGTAAAATGAGGGGTGCACTGAGGCAATTGGTTTGATTTGCAAAATAAAATAAAACGGTTACGGAAAAATTGGTTTAAGAAATAATATGGAGAGGTGACTAGGTCATTCGATTTATCTGCTCATCGCTCATTAGCAACCTGTTTCTTAAGTCTACGAATGCTATAAAGTTAACGACAAATTAACAAAATAGCTTAGGTCAATCCCTTTGATCCTAAGCCCTCTTTTCTAATTATAATTCCCTAATCCCTTAGGTGAACCTATAATCATCAAAGGTTTTAAGTCCGTTAATTCAATTATCACAACCTAACAACGTTCCATCCCTAGATTGTCTGTTAGATTGAACAGTATAGATATTTTCGAGTTACACGCTAGTGTCAATAGTCATATAAACTCTTGAATCAATTATATTGGGTCAGAATCATAAAAGCATTAAGAACGATTTATATTGAATAAACTAGAATGACCGTCATAAAAATTAAGAGTTACAGGTTACATAAACATGAGTTAGAACATAATCATCTCTTGATCTAATCACAAAGGATCTAGCTACTCAAGGCTAAAGCACAAATAACTAATATGAAAGAAGGATTCATTCCATGAAATCGGTAACCAGATATGAGTTTTGATGGTCTCCCACCTTCTCTCCAGATCTCCAGCTCCAAAAGTTAGTTTCTTTCTCCAAAATTCCAACTTTTTCCTTCAGAAAACAACTTCCCTTTTATAGGAAAATTCCCAGAAACGCTAAAATCGTACTCCGATGCTGTAAATCGGAGCACGATGGCTTCACTTAATTCAGATCACAACTGGCACGTCTGCTAAATCGGAGCACGATTTTTTACGAGACAAAATGTCTCAAAGTTGCAAAAAAATCGTAGTCCGATGCTAAAAATCGGAGCACGATTTCTCTTTTGTTTCAGCATAAAAAATCAGTCTTTTTGCAGCTTCTAACTCATGCATAATCACCTGAACTCAACCAAAATTACATAAAAACTATAACAAAAGTGTTATATGACCTAGTGTCATCATAGATGTTAGATAGATCTCCAATTATGAAAATTCAATTTGCAAAGTCCAATTCCAAAACCAACATGGAGCCAAATCCGAAATACCAGAATTCGACATTGTAAGCACTTTGACGGAACTTTGCGTTTTCAACCAAGACAAATGTAGTTCCTTTAATTCAAAAAGTTTTTCGAGACTTTTTTCTTGTATTGGTCCTTCCAAAAAATTTGATGAAGGGTCTAATGTCACTAAGTTTGATAGACTTCCATGAGTTGCAGGCATTCCACCAGTTAAGGAATTAGCTCCATGGTTTAATACCTGCAAGTTTCCAGGGAACCCTAAACTATTGGAATTGTACCATTCAGTTTATTGTGACCATGATTTAATGTCCTCAATGATGATAAATTTGAAAATGATGAGGGAATTGAATGAACAATGGTATTGTTACTAAGATTTAGAACTTCAAGATGCTTAAGTTGGCCAAATGAATCAGGAAGTCCACCACTTAGTTGGTTTCCTTGAAGGTCTAAAGTTTTTATGTTTTGAAGATTTGAGATGATTTGAGGAATTTCTCCTTGTAGAAGGTTACCACTCAAATCAAGTTGAACAAGAGTTGTACTTAGATTGGAGAACCATGAAGGGATTTGATGATTGAGATTGTTATTTGAAAGATCAACGACTTGGAGATTTGTGAAATTTGTTTTTCTTGCTGGTTTTATGTTATCAATTTGGCAATTTTCCAAAGGTAATTCTAAAAGAGAAGGAATTGAATTACTCCAATAGTTCAAACCAATTTGCTTCATTATAAAGGTCTACACCACTCAAATCAAGGTGTTCTAAGGAAGAAAGTTTTGTTATCCGTTCAAGATTATCTATTTGAAGAGCAAAATTGTATCCAAGATTAAGGTACTTTAGGTTTGAGGGATTTCCTAGCTGATGAGGGATTAGTCCCATGAAACCACTTAAATCAAGGTCAAGGTAAGTTAATCTCTCCATGGAGCCAAAAAAACTTGGTATTTTAGTATGGACAAAGTAATTTAAGCTCAAGTCCAAATGAATCAAATAGTTCCATCACTCAATTCCATGTATGGAGAATCAAGAGGTGTGCTAAGATTGAGTTCCATGACTCAGCCTGTGATGTTGTTGCATCGAATTCCCATCCAACGACAGCAATCATCTACATCAGACCATGATTAAAGCCTTTTTGAAGGGTCAAACAATCCATGCTTGAAGCTGAGGAGTGCATTCCTCTCTTTCTCATTGTAAGTCACTTCCATGCATACAATGAGATTGAGAGTTGTTATAATGAAAAAAATCAATACAAGAGCTTGAGTTGCATATTGGACTGCCATGAGGAGCAATTAAGACCAGAGAATAAGATTCACTTACACAGTTGAATGTGAAACTTGTACAAACAAAAATAATGATGGTTGCATAGTGCTACAATATAATTTTAGTTCGAAGTGATCTATATTTATGCAAAATACTAAATAGGCTTTTGAGTGTTATCACTTGTTTATTAAGTACTGTTAGTTTATATAAATCATTGTAATGATGAAGGATTTTCTTTTTTAAGATAAACCAAGAGTATAAACTTGCACTAAAGTGGTACTTAGACATCTCAATTAGGTGGCATCCTTAAATACAAATATACTCATAATAAAATATTACTAATAGAAAAAGAAATAAAAAGAATCGGGGGCTATGCCGAACCCACGACAAAAGAAATAAAAGCCAACACTAGTGCAAATCAGGGATACAAAACCTGTTTTTTTTGAGATTTAAGACCTATTTTTTTCCGGGGTTATATCATCGGGTGTTGTAAGTTTGAGATACGACACCTGTTTTTTATTGGGTATAAAAACAACATATTGTACCTGTTTTTTCTAATAAACTGGTGTGATATATGTATTTGTAACCCCACTTTTACACTAAAATAGGTGTAAAACCGCACATATAACACCT
>Ga0228710_1004827_pt1 | contig 21189 bp, 17 predicted proteins | sample MedpolnodulmetaG_FD_177995 | JGI IMG/M metagenome (GOLD analysis project Ga0228710, IMG submission 177995) | Root nodule microbial communities from Medicago polymorpha collected in Santa Monica, California, United States - pink nodules | ecosystem: Host-associated > Plants > Roots > Nodule... | reverse complement strand
CCCCCCCCACACACACACACACACACATCCCAAGGAGAACACAAATGCAACCGTGATTAATTTGTGCTCCGCTATATCAAGCAGTCTAATCTAATGAAACGCTGACAGCGAGGAATATCTCCTAACCACCTATCATACCAAAACAAAGTAGTAACCCCATCCCCCACCTTTCACGACACTCTCTGCAAACCAACCCTCACCATCCACACCTACACCATCCCTGATCCTAGCAACCTCCCTCCACCAATAAGAAACACTTCAGCCCCCAACCTCCCTGCCTCCTCACCGTACCTAGAAGCCAACACCATATACCAATAACCTTCTCTATCGACTAACATCCTCCAGCACCACTTCCCTAAAAGAGAAAAATTGAACTCCTCAAGTGCGTAACCTCCAACCCTCCATACTCCTTTCTAAGACAAACCGTATTCCAATTAATCCAAGGTATTTTTTTTTATAATCCTCACTCCCACCCCAAAAAAAAAAAATTAAAGCAAAGATTCAATGGAAGAGATTATACCTGATAGAGCTTTGAAGAAGGAAAGAGCATAGACAGGAAGAGAGGTCGGGACGGATTTAAGCAAAGTCAAGCGGCCCCCGTAAGAAAGGAAACGACTTTTCCACCCAGACAGTCTAAACTTTATAGAATGAACCACAGGGTCCCAGAACGCTAACCTTCGAGGATTACCACTGTAACAACACATGAAGGTTGTGATGTTACTTGTTGTGTCAAGTGATTGTATGTGTGGGCCAAGAGGGAAAGGATTTGTAATATGTGTGAGCTATATAATCAAAATATCATTTATTTACTATATTATACTACTATATAAAAAAAAAATTAAGAACTTAGTGCAGGCACAAGCCTACATAGGTTGAAGCCTGCATCTATCCCTGCTTGAGATCCGTATTAAATTATGTGAAATCGATATCAGAACTAACAGATGTTAGATTTAATTGGATCTTCATATTCATCGGGTCATTAACCAAAGGTCCTCTTGAGGGAGAGCTTCGTCGCTCATTACGTTTATATTCGACTCGAAGAATTAATATCTTCAATTATGCGCAAAGATACTGGTTTACACCAAAACTCGTCTAATTTATTTGGTTTTCATCATTTTCATGTTGGCTTGTCGACTCGCCTAATTAACAAGAACCAAGAGATTACCAGCAAAGAAGACATAGCTTTCATCCACAGTCTCCATTTTTTACAAAAGCTAAATCTCAACAACACCTTTTCAAAATTCAAGTAGAGTGAGCATAAAAAACTTTTGGTATAAGGGTGCTAAAATAAGAGGATGTTCTTTTTGGAAGGAAAACATTATGATGGAATTGGTCGAATAATAATAAAACTTCCTTTTTTATCATACACTAAAAGGACTTGAAAAATGCATAGTTAAAATCGTACGAACCTGGTCTATTATCTCCATTAGCAACTTGGATTACCGCATAAATTTCTTCCTCCAGAGAATCTTTTGCAATCAACATATTATGATTTCAACTCACCAATGGAAAAATTCATCCCATCAAGCTTTGGTCCTCAGAGTAATGTTTTAAAAAAAATACATGAAGACCTCATGTATAATTGTGGATTGAAGATGAAGTCAAGAGTCGCCCGCTTGAAGAGCATGGAAATACACCGAATTTGAATCCCCTTCCTTTAACCGTTCACACCTAGCCCTTTGAAATGATACCTTATCCTTACACCTTAAAAGCTTTCAAAGGTGAGATAATTTACTTTTCCAAGTTGCAATCGTCCGAAAGACCTTGACCCTCACATCTAGTATTTGGATTTGCAGTTTCAACCATACAACCCTTTGTTTTTTCCCTCCAAATCTCCATACACTTCTTGTTTCCACCTCTTTAACTCCCCTTTTAGCCTTTAAAATTTCTCTTGAAGGATAGAACACATCCATCCATCTTATAGGGGTGGCACTACTCCCACTACACTCCACCATCAACTTGAAGCCTATATTGGAACGCCAATGGTTATTATACCTAAAAGTCTTAGGCCCCCAATCAAAGGACACACTCTTATCACTAGAGGTCAATGGTCGGAGACATCCCTATCTAGGGCACAATGACTTAAATCCCCCCATTCCATCAACCACTGAGGGCAAATAAGGATATGATCGGACTTAAACATATCTCATTCAGTTGAATCCAAGTGAACTTCCTTCCCAACAAAGGTAAAGCAATCAACCGGATGAAATTAGTAAAAGCATATATAATAATCAACACTATTGACCACCAGCAGCATAGATATTAACTACAATACAACGACTCTCTTGGAAAGAATCTACAAGCACTCCATTAGAACCATCTCAAATGGACAAAATACCTACACTTTTACCCACCTCCAGGATAAATGGACAGTTGAAATCATTATAACCCCTCCCTCCACAAAAAAAAAAAAAAAACGACTAAGACCACAAATTTCTATCCACCACCTCATTCTTAACTTCTCGAGGAGCTAAGAAATAAACCTTATTAACCATTTTGAGATCTCCCACCTTTCTATGTTTCACCCTCTCCCCATTCCCAACCTTATAATATTTAGAGTACACACAATCATTGCTAGTACCAATTCTCTGATTCATCCATATACTGTATAATCTATCCGCTTCAGCTCTATATAACAAGGTTTTATTTGGGCAATCAAATTGTTCCTCCACTTCTAGAGACGAGATGGGCACCAGAGAATGGTTCTTTCTCGGCCTCCTCCTTGATCAAATTAACACACTTCAAAAAAAGGGGATAGAACCATCGTGCTTGAAACTAACCAATGATATTGAGCTTAAGTCTTGGAAATATTTCATTTTTTAGATAGACGAAATAACAATAGTCATTGAAAACTCATACACACAAGTAGAAAAGTTGGGATTCGAACTCCGATCTTAGTATCCGGCCTAGCAATTTTAACTGTTAAATTAGAACCAGTGGACAATTAAAGTCTTGGAAATATTAGTTCAAATGATATTGCAACTCTCTTAGATATATAGGGTCCAATGTATTATTTTAACAATTGATATAAAACATAAATTGAGAAATTGGTATCTTGTTGGCATCATTGTTGATAATATATATCTTTAAATATGCTAATTGAAACAGATAAAAAGAAAAGTAGTGGTATATACTTCAAGAGGGAATCAATTATGTGAATCAACTTCAAGAACGTGTAAAAGAACTAAAAATTATGAATGAAAAAATAAATATTGCATATTCAACAATGGTTGACAAGAAACTACAGGACTCGACCACTTGTGAGTTGTGAAGCAAACTTGGCTGGTTATTTTACCAAAAATATTCAGATGCTTAATATTCAAACTAAAATGTATAATATTGTATTTGATGAATTTTGAAAACAATGATGTAGAAAATGCCAATCCTGAAAGCTTAAAGTAGCACTAGCACCAAATAGACCTATCAGTTTCATTTTTCAAATACAGGTTTCATCCAAATTTCTATCCAAAAATAAATTGTGTAAATGTACAATTTCAATCCTTATCTGTTTTCTAGAATAACATCAACATACTCATTTTATCTGTGTTTTATAATTATAGTTCAAAAGAAAAATATTAAGATTTCTCAATAGAAGAAAAATAACAACCATGCCACCAAAATTTTGCATTACATAGTTAATAGACATATTTCACAACACAAGCCTTTATAGTTATATACATAATTCACTAGAGCAATGCTTGTTGCTATTTCAAAACCATAGACACAAAGCAGCTAAGCTAAGTTTGAGTCAGTTATATACATAATTCACTAGACCAATGCTTGTTGCTCTTTCAAACCCATAAACACAAAGCAGCTAAGCTAACTTTGAGTCACAAAAAATAGGGATAACCGTTGGATGCGTAGGCAATAACATTGCTTCAAAAACCAAAAACTGACTTACCCAACAACAAGTATAGTCATTCGGGTTCCCCAGTTGGCAAATCTAACGAACGATGACCATTCAAATCACCTGGGAAAAAGGGATCCTCGGATGTTTTTTCTGTCAGTTTAAAAGCCAAGTCCACCGCTGCGTTGTTGCCAAAAGAGTAGTTTGACGGAGGTTGTAAAGTTACACAGTAGTAGTCACCACACACAATAGGTCTCTCTTCATCCATCTTAAGATCTTCAGTGCTCTTTTGGATCATTGCTTCTTTAATTTCTTCCTTTATCTTCATGCTTTCTTCTTCATATGGCTACATGAAAAGTAATTCGAAGTGGTAAATTTGAAACATCATTTATTGCAAATATATAAATCTTTCGACTTCTATTCGATATTATTAGGTCAATTTCATTTATCGTACCAGTTTTTCCATGGGGGACATCATCTTCCAAGCATCAATAGCCTTGATTTTTCTGTCTCCTTTAAACTGATTATCAGCTTTAAGTCTAGCGCATTCATGCTTGAGGAATATTTGATATGCACTCTTCTGTCCCCTTGGAACACCTCTACGTTTCTTCTTTTCTTTGTTATTGCTGGGTGCTTCTTTAACTTCTTCCTTTATTTTCATGCTTGCCTCTTCATATGGCTACATGAAAAATAATTAGAAATGGCGAATTTCAAACATCATTTGTGGCAAAAATATAAACTTTCGACTTTTAATCGATATTATTATGTCAAATTCATTTACTGTACCTGTTTCTCATTGTCTGACAACTTATTCCAAGCATCAATAGCCATGTCTATGATTTTTCTTCCACCTATGTCCTGATGATAAGCTTTAAGTCGAGCACATTCCTGCTTGAGGAATATATTATATCCACTCTGTCCTATTGGAGCACCTCTCCGTTTCTTCTTTTCTTTGTTCTTTGTGGGTGTTTGTTGAACCACTTGAAATTCTTGATATCCAACTCCTGCATAAGCACCTCTGAATTCACATGAGTCACCTTTAAACTAAATTTGGATTGTGTGAAGTCACACTCCCGTGACTCTACGAAGTCAACCACATCGGTGGTGGTTCGATCAAGATGGGTTGGACCATATTGCAAACTCTTATTTTAGATTTATAAAAAAAGTCAAAATCTGCAAAGAAATCTGGACCGCGGATCTTGTTCAAACCACCAATGATATGGTTGATTTTAGCTTTACATAGTCCAAATCCCTTTAAACTCTTCCAACAAATCATTGAGTTACTAAAGTAAACTCATGTCCATTGTGCAGATAATAAATACACAAAGTAGCAAACCGGTTTTGGAACTTTAGTAAATTCAGTTACCACAGTGAATTGATCAGTTGTGTTCAGTTGCCAAAGTTAGTTGTATTTTGTTATGATACTTATTTTGAAGCAGGTATAGTTAGCTAATTACTTATCAAGTAGTGTATACAGACACTTGAGTGCATTCATTTTCATTCAACCAATGAATTCAGTTTTCCTCTCATTAAAATTCTATATCGCTATAACCTGTAATTTGACTAGAGTAGTCCTCGGATATCTTTCCCGCCTTCAGATAATCTTGATCGTCCATTAATTGAATTAAACTAGTGGTTGAGTTTTGATTCCGTTCAACTGGACCTTATAAAGAAAAATTTAAGGTTAAACAAAACATATTCAACTTAATACCAAAATGCAACATAAACATAATATAATGAAGTTACTGAAATGAAATGTATTATGCTATGTCCAACCAGTCAAGTAAAATTATAAATTAAAACCGTATATCTAGAAACTGCCAATTAACCTGTATTGCTGCCAGTTGCAGTTTGAGTTGCAGGAGACCTGTAGAAGTACAATTTCTCAAATTTGTACAGAAGCTCTTTATAAAGCTTTTCAAGTTGATCACATAAGGTTGCATTGTTTCCTTCCAGTTTTAGTGCAGAAACAACTTCACCCCATTTCTTTTCTTGATCAACCTGCAGGAAACATTCAAGAGAATGCATAATAACATATTAACATCTTAGAAAATTCATATAAGGATATATTAAATCAAACAAAAACACAAATTTGGATGGATAAACTTGATTTCAAATGGAAACCATGTTTGAGGCAATGTCGAAAACTAAATGTGGACACCACTCTTAGAGGATGTTTGAGCTTTAGTTTGCTGAGACTAGCTTTTTTGCTAGATTCAAGCCTTGTTGGTTAGAACCTGTGAAGCACGGACACTCCTCAGATTAGGTGTGTGTGTCCAACACCCATAATTAGATTGAATCCTATCATTTTCTCAAATTATTATCAGTGTCGGTATCCGTGTCGTGTCTAGTATCCATGTATGTGTCCGTGCTTCATAGGTTAGAAGCTACATATATAATATGTACAAATGCATTTCTAAAAAAAATAAAAAAATACAACAATACCATGTCCACAATGTGGATAACCAAACAATATACCTGGTGATAACCTCCTCTTTTCGTGACCTCCAAGTAAAACAGGTACAAGTCAAGGGATGTTCTTCGGACATCAAATCTGCGAAATAGAATTGGAAAAACAGGTGCATGATGATTCATACATTTTATATATCCATAAAATAAAATAAAATTTAATTAGTATACACCGAAAGTATAAGGTTGTTTTACACATACATTGCCACGTCAATTAATGAATATGACAAATCGTGTTTTCATATTCATTAATAGATGTGGAAATAAAATAATCTAGTGTATTCTAATTAAATTCTTTTAAATTCTTTTATTTTTCAAATAATTTCATGAAAAATTACATATAATAACATTTCATGTTTCATATTTGACATCATTTCTCAAAAGAACAGTGAAGAGGATGACATGCAAACGGAAAAAAAATAATGACAAAACAGAACATGCAAACGAAAAAAATGGCAAAACATAAAAATGAGAAAGAGATTAAAGAAAGAGTAATGAAGAAACTAACATGAGATTGAATCCAAAAGGGTCCAAAAGCTCAGTGAGCTTACGATAGAAGCTCTCAGTGAGGATATAATATGGAACCATCTCCATCTCTAATTCCTTTCCTTCTTCCATTGATGAAAAAATCTCATTTTCGTTTTCATAAGGAACCATCTCCATCACTAATTCCTTTCCTTCTTCCATTAATGATATTAACTAAACTTACTTATTGGAATGGAGAGTTAAGCGTTCTTTATATTATACAATCAAAAAGTTGACAGCTACACCAAATATGTGTCACACTTCTGATTTTTCTCCTCTTTTATTTCTTTTCTTCAACTATCATTATTATTACTAATAATTATTATTATTAATAAATAAAAAATTTAAAGGATTATTATTATTATTATCATGTGAAAATACATTACAATACAATAATATATGCTCCCTCGTTTTTAAGTATCGTTTTAACACAATTTTTTTTTCTATTCCCGATGTGTTAGAATATCGAACCTAGGACATCACAATTGAAGAGCGAATGGTCAACCAAGTGATTACAGGGTAACTGGATTTTTTATTCCTATTTAAGTATTGTTTTGATAGTTTAATAGTACAACTTATCAATTATATCATTTCTCAATTAGTCTTGCGTCTTTTCAATAAAAACTAGTTTTCTAAATAAAGTAACTATATTATGTTACTTTGTTTAGAAAAAAGATTTAATACGTTAAATTTTATAGTTGAATTTTGCTGAAATAAAGAATAAAGAAAAATTAATGTGAAGTTTTATTTTGCTTTACAATTGTTAAAAAAAATGTGCAATGTTTAGACTATCAATTACAACTTTTAAATTGACAGTCGTTTAAATTGACAATCGTTTGTTATGAAAAATAGATGACGTATCAATTTTATTGAAGATATGAAGTAGGAATTTTTTTTTTTGACAAAAAAAAAGTAGGAATTTATTAGGAAAAAAAAAAGGGGATAAGATAATGATCAATGTGTATCAAATTGGGTTACAACTTTCTTCACATCAATCTAATATTTGTTGGTAGTAACAAGTAAACTGTGAAGGCTTTGTTAAGATTTTGAATATAACTACAGAGAAATGGGTAACTTGGAATACACTCCTCAAGTCTCCAATGCATTTCACTGACACATGGCCTCTTTTTGTTATTTTGGCTGTGCAGGTCCTGATTCACATGTATTTACTTGAATGACATTGTTTGATATTTGGAGAAATTGTATTGTAGTAATTCACATAATTGGACACCATTTAAGGCTATGAAAAAACATTAAGGACCAAACTAAATGATATGATAAGTGATGTTTCATAGGATAGACATGGGAAAAGTTAACTTAAGTGCTTTTTGAACTAGTTATAAGAAATTTCTCCACAAAATTAATGCATACAGTCAAAATGACATTCAGGTATCAATATGAGATACAAATCAGCAAACTACCAGAAGACATCCATTACCCAAAACCATTGGAAATGTTTCAATACCATAAGTGCTTAAATACTCTTCCTGCCATTCACAACCAAAACTATTGCAGATACACAAACAAGAAATCTAGGAACTACTGCAAATGCGCAAATCCAGAACCGGTGATGCGATAGAAAATAAAATAAACAATAAAAGAGAGTGTGTTGCTAGCATAATTCTTAGAAACATTGAGTTAGGACTACTTCAATGTAAGCTAAGATGGGCATCTAAATTCAGATTATAAAGACAAAAAAAGTTTCAAATCATTGTTAAATAACAAAACTAGCTCAAAAAGCGTAAATTAAGAAGTCGTAAGTTTTTTACGAATCAGTTTCAGGCCCAAATGCAGCAAATTTAAAGGAAGAACACATATATCACAAGAGAGAGAGAGACACGAAAATTCAGATTTGTTAAGCTTTGGAGATGGGATTATGAACTGTAGCTTGTAAAGAATCTAGAAGAGAGCCAAAAATTCACAAGAAACATGCATCATTGGAAAATAGAGCAACAAAGATGATTGAGAGATGTAAGCTAGTGTTTCAACCTCATCAGATTTAGCAATATACAATAAGATGTTATTTTCCAACATAAATACATATTGTCTTACCAGTTACCACCCTTAACAAATCAGAAGGCATTGAAGAGTTAAAGGTAGAGAATTATATTAACATCAAAACTTAGATGTAAATTAATGAATTTCCCAATTGCACATGTCACATTAAGCAGTGTTGTCAATCGCAGATTTGCAGAAAATGACAGTCTGCTCAATTTTTGCTACACTACTGTGTTATTTGACAACACTGCATTCCAAAGTTAAAAAAAGAAAACATCGAACTACGGTTATAACTTACAGAACATGCTCATGCCAAAAATTCACCAGGACAAACCTCATGAAACAACCTCTCTTTTGATTTGGAAAAGAGAGCAACAGAGATGTAAGCTAGTGTTTCAATCTCATCAGATTTTGATTGAGCAAGAGCAATAAACAATAAAAATGGTATTTTCCAATATTAATACATAATCTCTTACAATCCTTTACAAATCAAAAGGCAGTGCAAAGTAAGAGTTCAAGAATAATGTTAGCATCAAAACTTGGATGTAAACTCGTGAATTTCCTAATTACATGTTTCATATTACAGCAGCGTGGTCAATCCTAGATTGCGAAAAAATAGGGGGTTGTTTAAATTTTTCTATGCCAACCTGCTACACTATAGTGCTATAGCCATTATTTGACAACACTGCATTATAGAGTAAAAAACCATCGCCAAGACATACCTCATAAAACAACCTATATCTTTATTTCTGGCTTTAAACCTTGACATATCAAATAGATCTCTCTCGACGAAGGTCTGGTGGCTTTAGGTCTCAGCCACACCGACTTTGTAAACAATGGTTTACAAATCTGGTTGATTTCTGCAGCAAAGATATTAAAATAAAATTCATTAGATAACATATACACAACCAAATCAACGGACATACGCTTGTTTTCATTCAACAAAAAATGAACCACCTTTGGCATCTTCACTCTCCAAAAGCTTGACTACAAGATGGCCTCCAACTCGCAACAATCCCCCATTAGCTGAACCAGACGGACCATCACATCGCTCCTTGACCTCGTCCAGATTATCACCATCAGAATTGCAAACCGAAGCAACCTTGCCAACAGCCAAGTCTAGCGCTCGCATCCCTAGCTCAAATGACAAAGCTGCATCTTTAGTCGTGATTCCAGAAACCAGCGGACACATGTCTGAAAGTATTACAGAAAACCCTTTTTGCTGCACAAAGACAAATCAAAGATGCGATGTAAGGATTCAAACATTCTTAATGAAATGGGGAGAGGAATCTCTTGAACAGAAAATGAGAAAGAAAGAATACATTTGCATAACTGTTTACATGCATATGTTCTACTTGTATGTAGTATTTAACTCCTCTAAAACTGCAATTCACTCTAGACTAGATGATAAAGTAATCTTTGAAGCATAAATCAGTTATTGATGTCAAACATACATTATTAAAAAAAAGAGATTAAGGGAAATGCACTGTCAACGTAAATTTGTTTTACACTGAAACCAATCATAACTCTAAGACAATAAACATGTAAAAACTTTTATTTAAAAATGTATGATATGATGTGGCAAATTACAGATTTGTGATTGGATGTTAATGTAAAAACTTTACAGTTACAGTGCATATCCCTTAATCTCATGAAATGAATACAATGAAATATCAAACTTTGATCTATTCATCAACAGCTAAGAACTTAGGATGACTTCCTTTCCTCCCTCTAAAGTGAATTGCTCACTTTAGAGCGGTCAAATTCTAGAGTTTAGCTTCTCTAAAGTAAGTAAATAGCAAAGTGAAAAATTATGGGCCAATATGCATGTAGTTATATTCAACACAATTATGATTAGTTAGTCTTTAAATAAGACTGGAGGGCGTTATAACGCGGCTTAGTGGTATTGGTTGCGGGATTTAGGGATTGAGAGGTATAAGGTGTTGGGTTTGAAACATATCCACTACTTGTATGTTTGGTTCCACTTTTGGATGAGTTAAAATTGATTGTGGATGAGTAGAATTGATTTTGACATGTTTGGTTTCTCTAAAGTAGAACTGATTTTGACTCTAGAATTGATTCTACTTGAAACTAGAAATTGTAGCTTTTGATTATACAATTGTTTTTCACTCAAATTTTTGTTCAACTTACTTTTATATGAATTCCAAACTTGAATCACTTTAGCTTCAACTTAATTTTAGTCATAATCAATTCACTCAAGATCAATTTTGCTCACCGTAGAACCAAACACACACTAACAATGCATCTCTAACATTTTCGTGTTATCAGAAACAAAACAAAACAAAAAAGTATTATTGTAAGCCAGCATGATACCAACACACGTAATTACATTTAACTTCTTCCATTTTCACAAACTATTAGCTGCGTTGATGTGTCAGTGTCGTGTCCGGTGTCTGTGTCACATAAACAAAGTCACAAACTAATGGCAAACAGAATGATCTAACTAACTAACTGACTAACCTTAGGAGAAAGGTCTCTAAGCTGTTGTTTAGGAAGAGTCATAACATCCGCCGCAACAGTTTTGACCCTGGAATCACAATGACTCGTCGGAACCTTAACTTTCTTATGATCAATGCCGAGAACGGAGCCACCGTTATAGAATGGACCCAAGCTTTGACAAGCAACTTGAAGCCATGAACCGGGAGCACAACCCAAGTCGAGAACGGATGAACCGGGTTTGATTAATTTGTGTTGTTTTTGGATTTGAACCAATTTGAAAGCCGAGCGAGCTACATAGCCGAGTCGTTGAGCTTCTTTGTAGAAGAAATCTGGTGCTCCGCTCTTAGCCATCTCTCCATTCACTTCTCCTCCGCCGTGGCTCGCCTCAGGTTTAAGGTTTTAAGAATTGAAAATGTTCAAATTTGTCACTTTTACTTTTACAGATTAATAAAAACATGTTTTTGTTTTAATTAAAAAAGACATGTTATTTTTTGTGTCTATTTATCATAATAAAATTATATTTTTTTAAATTAATAACATCTAAAGTCTTTTTATGAGATAATAACGTCTCTTTTGAATTAACAAGTCTTAACTTTAAATTCAGTTTTGAAAATGAAAAAGTGTTAAATCTCTTAAAGATGTTGAATACTTTCAGCTCCTCTTTCCTCTACATCATCTCTCAACCAAATTTAACTCTCCATTGCAACACCACCATGTGTTGAAATTGGCTTTCAACACCACCATTTTATGTGGTCTTAAAGAGTGTTTTGTTGTCTATTATGATTGTGATAGTTTGAGATATTAGTCTTTGTAGTTGTGTGTAAACCGCAAAGGACGTTTGATTCATAGTCAAAAAGCTATTAAGAATGTTTGTAATAGAATTAGAGTATGGTTATTAAAAAATCATTTTTCATCTACAGTAACATTAGGGTTTATTTCTAATTACTACTCCTGAGTTAAGGTTGATTTGAAATTATATTTATAAAAATAAAAATGTCTAATTAAACCTTACAAATTACATTGGCCTAAAGATATTAGGAAAGTCTTCATCATACCATTCATTTTCATATTTACAAATTAAGGGTTTTCTTTTTTAAGTTAAGAGAGATTTTGATTAGATATTTTAGGGAAGAAATTTTGATTTTACAATTTCTGAATTTAAAGATCTTCATATTTTTAAATTTGGAGAAAAGAATAGAAAAATAAAATGGTCCCAAATTTAAATTATTTAAAGGTAAAATTCCCCTTAAAATTTGTAATTCGTAGGCAAAATACTCCTTGAAATTTGTAACTCATAGGCAGAGCGTCCTCCATATGATATGTCATCAACATGAACAAGCTACTACCATTTAATGTGACACCTCAACATCCTCAATAGAGCTATATTTTTTTTTTTGGTCAAACCTCAATAGAGCTATCTGACATAAGAAACATTTTGATTGACATACGTTATTCAATTTTTTTTAAAGACCAAAAATCTATATATTCATGAAAAACTAACCAATGCGAAAGGTGTATCAAGGATAAATAATACAATTGCAAAGCATGAAGCATACAACCAAAGTTAAAGCTAAAACTGAGACAAAAACAAACTATCACCCCATAATTCAAAACAAACTCACAGAATAAAAAATAGTATTCAAGTTAAGGATCTGTAACACATAATAGGATGTGTCCACCAATAATGAAGTTCAAACTTGAACCAGTTAACATGGATTTTGAACCACCACCAAAACCATAATTTAATAGTTTCTACGATGTTACCCGATACTAGGGATGGCAATTAAACCCAGACCTGATGGGTACCCGTAAAAAATACCCATAATGGGTATGGTAAAACCCCGCTTTCATGGGTTTGGACTTGGGTCCGGGTATTACCCGCAAATTTAAATGGGTATAGGTACGGGTAAGGGTACTATACTGCCCAACCCCGCAATCCGCATACAGATATTTATATAATATGATAAATAATTTATTTATTTATTTTTGGTGTATAATTAATTAATTTATTTAGCTATTTAATTCTAAGCCTAAACCTAAAAACTATTGAATACAATAACCGATCCCTCCTGCTGGTATACAATTTTTGAAGGATGTTTTAGATGTTTTTTATTTTGTTAAATAATACAATTCATATTATTTTATGAGTTGATTTGAAATTTTTTGAACCATAGTTATATTTCAATTGTGATATTTTGATTGTCTTTTCATAGTTAAAGTGTGGGTAATGGGTATGGGTATGGACACTATGGTACCCATAGGGTATGGGGAAGGGCACTAAAGTTGTTGCCCACGAGGGTACGAGCTCGGGTACGGGTACTTTTTACAAACGCGGGTATGAGTATGGGCACTGTGGTACCCTACCCACAGGGTACCCATTGCCATCCCTAACATGCTTTTTTTTTTTTTTTGTCAAGCAAGACATGCTATTTATGTTACTCCCTCCATCCCATATTAGATGACCTAGTTGACTTCGACAGACGTACCAATGCATATGTTTTATCTTTGATATCTTCGATTCTCTACTAAAAAAAATTATGAAAATTTAATATTTTAAAAATATTCATTGAGACGAATCCAACAACATCTTACATGATATTATATATCTTTGTGAATTAGTAGAAAAATATGGTCAAAGTATGTTAAATCAATAATGTATATTGTCAACTAGGTCATGTATTGAGGGACGGAGGGAGTAAAAGATAATGTTATTTTTAGCTTTCCAAATAGTCAACACACAAGTCACTCTAACCAAATTGTGTGATGCACCTTCAAAACACAATTCACCAAAAGACTTGGCATGTTCCAATACATTATTTGGCATTGCACTACCAACACTCAACCAAGCCAATACCAAGTTCCAAACATAACCAAAAAAATTCACACTCTACATATAAATGTTGAGAATATCAAATAATCCACAACTACCAACACATTGTAACTCTAGAGATCCACAACTACTAACACAGTGTAACTCTAGAGAGATTTCTCCACAGCTTACAAGATTATCCATTGTCGGAATATCACATTAACCTCTGCATAAAGAGATACCTCCAATTGAACAATTTTGTTTCATGCAAAATCATGCATTTATTTGATGGAGGGATTTGGAGTCCCAAATTGACTATATTTACAGTTTTGGGACCCAATTTGATCGTTTACTCAAATTTCAATCTATAAAATAGCTATATTGAAAATAGTTTTTTAAAAGGGAAAATAGTGTATCGTGAATTCGTATGTAAAATACTAATAAAACAATGGAGCAAATGAAAAGAAAATATACAACTGAAGAAAAAAAAGATTATTTTCCTTTTTCTTCGTTATGCTGTCATGATCTTTTGACAATTCTACATACATTCATGAAATTTGTTAATTACAAAAATAAAAGAACACAAACTCCAGTTACATTACAACAATCTAGTTCCTTATTTAATTACAAGTTGCCAACCTGTTTAAATTCAAGGCCAGCAAAGAATTTGGTAAGGAAGGACATTACATGAATATGAAACAAATGTACAGGTTTGTTTACCATAGTTACAAGTCAACAACGTTAAATCATGTCTTTCTACATAATCACAAGTGGTTGGACACCATTGGTTTGATGCTTGACAAGCTGCTTGGATTGGTGGATAGACCAGTAAGCATGTGCAGCCAAAACCCTATCCAATAGCTCCTGAGGAACTGGCTGTCCTCTCCTTTGTTGAGGAGAGATTTTTGCAGTGTGCACTAAAGTTTTCCATTTATCCTGCACACAAACCAAACGTTCAAGTCATTAGCAAGTAACAATGTTACCATTACAACATATAGCTAATGGCCGGTGTACAGGATGTGTGAGTGTTGTAAACCCCGAGGTACCGAGTCTGATCTTTTATGATAAAAAATGCAACTAAGATCAAAATAAGGAAAATGTTATGGACATGATTTGTGTGATCAACAGAAACAGAAGTCTTTTCAAACTAACTCGGCTGCATAGGTCAAACGAAGTTAAATGTTTGCTTCGATTCAAAATCTACCGTGACAAAAATTGATTTGAATTGAATTAAATTTGGTAGAAACTACATTAAATATAATGTGGTTTATGTTTAGATACATTGACGTGAAAGAACAATAAATTTAAGGCTGAAATTGTTTTCTTTTCATAGAAACTATAAATCCTAGTTTTAAGTTAGATTTGGCGATAAAAGCATTTCTGCTTGAGAAGATCTAAACATGTCAAATAATGATCAAAATCATTTGTTTCTAAATTCATTTTTACCTGTCACAAAAGTGAATCCAACCTTAAACTAAAAATGTCCCCTCAAAACCTCTAAAGGCGATATTGTACTACTTTTCCATTATAGGTGTTACCTCATCTTTCTCTTTAAATTGACAGTGTAAAGTAAATAACTGTTCGGTCAAAAGAATTAAGATATGATAGAAGGGAGTACCTTCAAGTCTACATAAGTCCTATGGTCTGCATTCTCAAAACATCGCAACTTTACATCACGCCACCTGCATTGTTTAAAAAAATGTCAGCAACCCAATTTTGCTGCCTAAAAAGACGGTGAAGCTGATAACCATCAAACCTTCCAGTTCCAACTTCCTCAACTGCATGAACAAGTGCTTCAACTTCAGACACAGAAAATGGTCTCCTGGTTCGACGCTGTACAAGCTCGGATGGTCCAGTGTTCTGATTCACGGGAACAACAGTTAACGCCTCAGTGCTATGAGCTGGAACAGAAACTAGCGCTCCGGAATCTTGTGTTAGTTTATCAGATATAGTGTCAAGTTTATCAGATATAGTGTCAGCAAGGGAAGAAGCTGATTTATGGTTCATGTCAACAAGGTCACCGCCAGTATTTGTAAGCAAGGAGGAATCCTGTTTGGCAACAGAAATCCCTGAATCTATGGAGGGAGTTCCTAGAGACCTAGAAAAATCCAATTGCAAAAATTAGATAAAGATATAAGAATTATTCAATTGAATGGACCTGAACCGTAATCAAATTTCTTCAAGATGGCCACTGACCAAAACCACAAGCCACTTAATTTCTTGCCATTAAAGGCCTGTTCGGATTGCCTTATTTGAGTTCATGTACTAGCATAAGTACTTGTTACTTTGTGAGACTGTTTATGACATGTCTATAATTTTTGATTTTGTTCTCAGCTTATTTTCATCAGCTCTCCGTGATAGCTTATAAAAACAACTTATGGCTTATATTAAAACAGTTGGAATTTATTTCATCTTTAGTTACAGAAAAAGATTATACATAAACACTTATAAGATAAACACTTATGTTATATGCGCATAATTAAGTTGTTTATCCAAACAGGGTCTAAGCTAAGAGAAACTGTTCAACTTTCGCTCACCTGGTAGGCTGAGATGCTACATGGTGAGAAGGATCACCAGCACAAACAACTGGAGAAGCTTGAGAAGAGCTAGGCTCCAACACGAAACCGAGTTTATCTATATTTTCTTTACAAGATATACCAGTCTGACGAAGAGTTCTGTTATCGTCTCCAACTTTTTTCCCCTTAACAAGAACACCAACATGCACTCCACCTCCTATTATAGTCATCACCGCCTCCATGACTGTCCTCTATAAAAAAAAGAAGTTAAAACAATAAAAATAAAGTGACGAAGAAAATAATGCATCGAATTGCAACCCCTCCAAACTATTGATGAAACTAAATGAAAACAGTAGTAAACATATAAAAACTTAATATAATAAAATAAAATTAAAACCATTTAATCATCATACCTTTAATGAAGCAACAGTTGCAGTTTCAGGAACCTCAATGTAAAGTTCTGGAATCCTGAATGACTCGATGCGAAACTTTACTGTACACAAGGACAAATCATCAATGCCAGTAGGATGCAAAGAACATATGCTAACCAAAACTAATGAACTCCGCGCAATAAATTACCATTAGAATCCTTAGAAACGCAAACTTTTGCAGATGAGCCACGGTTATTTCCTCCAATTACTTTCTTCGGTGAATTGGATACACTCTCACTGCTGAATCCTCCACCGTGAGTTAGCATCGAACCCCTGTCTGATAATTTCTTCTTCTTCAACAGAGTGTGACACTGAGATCTTTCGAAATTGTAATAAGTCTTCCTCTTATGACTCGAGGGTCGCATTCCATTATCTACAAATTACACATTCTTTTCAGTAAAAAAAAAGGTAAAAACTTGTGAACAATGTTCTAGACACTGATAGTAAAATTGTCACCAACTAAAAGGGTGCAAAGAAAAACTGTCTTGGTGAGAGGAACAGTAAGAACAGGACTTGCGGTACTGCATCTAAGTTTAGTCCAAAAAAAGAACAGCCTAACTCATAGACATATATGTGAAAGACAACAAAGCATGACATTGCAGACAATTTGCTAAACACCTTACCATAACGAGAATGTTCACAATCTTTCAACTTTGGAGCAACCTTCCAGTGTTTTGAAGTCCACCGCTTCCTAATTATTTTGCGTGCAATGCATCGTGAAGGTCTAAAAGCCTTCGGTTTGGTGCAAACTTTGTTGCACCTAATAAAGTTTTCGTCATCATCAATAAAACCTAACTTACTAGCATTCCTCCCATTCCTTGAAAAGGAAGCATTGGGAAACAATTCCCCACAAAATGGGGATTTAATGTTACCGCTCAAGTTGGCTAAAGAAGGAGAATGAACAGCAGATAATCGCTTGAAGCCTGAACTGTCGGCCTCATGATGGTTTGGAACTTCTACTAATCTATTAGTATTAGAATGATTTCCAAACCTATTCTCCAATTTGAAAATTTCAGACTTCACATTATTGTTAGCAGAAATACATTCTAGTATACAATCAGTCCCAGCACTCTCAAGATGTTTCTCACTGTTCTTTTCTTCACAACTTCCATTTCGAAATCGCTCTTCTGTTAACGTTTTAACATCAGATGCATTGCTAGAAGCGGAACTTTCACTCTCTTTCAGCAACTCACCGGCTAAAGACGCAAGTAGTTCAAAAGCACAACTGTGGCCATCCTCGGCCGGTTTCTTGAACGCAACCGTCCTCTGAAGAATTTCAAACTCAAGTAAAACACCATCCAAACAAAAACAGGTAAAAATCAATTGCAATAGTTGCAGCGAATACTTACTCTTACAGATCTTGGACATCTAGGTACCTTAGGGACCTGATAGTCCCTGAATCCATTACCAAGTCTCTTCTTCAACACCATAGCATGAACATTTATCACTCATCAACTCATCAAAGTAGATCCTATCTATCTCTGTCATAAAAATTGAAGATTCATATATCAAGTCGATTTTCACAAATTGGCAGACCAAATCATCCACATAATTTTTTTTGATAATACGAGTAATACAAGTAAGAATAACATCAAAACTTAAATGTAACCAACATCTAAGCAAATAGAGAAATCGGCAAATTGATCACAAAGAAGCAAGACCGTAACACAGGTTCAGATTCTTGCAAAATCAGTACATAATGAACAATTTTAAACCAATTAATTAAAATAAATTAGACACAATTTCAACTAGTAGATGAACCATATGATAAAAAAAAAAGTCAACACAAGCAAAAGTACAAAGAATTATAAGGCTGCATAAAGTAGATGCACATTAATTAATTTGCAAGACAAAAAGTAGATGCACATTAATTAATTTGCAAAACAAAATACCAAACTCTAAACATCTAATTATGATCTTAAAGTTAGTAAATTACACACTAAACCCTTGAATTTCAAGCCAAATTAACAACATGAAGAAAAAACCTCAAAATTCAACACCCCACAAAATAAAAATCAAAATCAAAACTTTACAATAAAAAAAGCAGTTTCACAACAAACATGGCCTAATTTCCACGATCGGATCTCAAATTCCAAATCTTTCCATCATGGGTACCCAATTACATAAAAAAACAAAACCAAAATTGAGAATCCAGAATCGTTAAAATAACATGAAACTAACCTATCTCCCTTTGTTTGGTTGAATTTACGTTAAAGTAACAGAATTTAGAAGAAAAACGTTTGGGTTGGAGGATGCAAATGAAAACATTGAAAGTAACGAAAAAATGCAAAAGAAATCTATGGATGCAAATCCCAAAAATCCTCTTTTTTCTATTTCTTTCAAGTTATGAATTTTAAATTGTAAATATAAAATAATAATAATAATAATAATAATTAGTGTTTTTGTTGTGAGAATGATTGATAGATAGATAAACATAAAAGAATAGTAGAAAAGAGAAAAACAAAACCCTTACCTTACCCTACCAAAGAAAAGATGAATAAACCACGCAAACGCAACAGTTACTACCTCTGAAAGCTTAAACCCTTTTTTAATGTTCTTTTCTTTTCTTTTTGACCGAACAACTTGAACGACCTGTTACATGATTTGTTATATTTCCACAATCGTATGTACACGTGGAGTTTTCTTACTCTTTTAATCACGTCATATTAAATGCCACGTCAGAAATGGACTTTCTTACTCTTTTAATGACGTCATATTAAATGCCACGTCGGAAATATAAGTGTCTAAAAACTCATCAAGGACACAAGTTAACATGGCACAATAAGTATTTATAAAGACTAATACTTCCAACGTACCATAATATAAACAAAAAAAACTCATTTTCTTTGTCTCAAAATATAAGTAAAAAAGACAAATTTTTATCCTATTTAATCTTGTTTTTAAAAAAAATCTATTTTCTAAGAAAAACTTTTGTTTATTCTCATAAAATTAAACGCAAATTACATTCAATTTTCTCTCTCTTTTATTTTTCCATAACCAATAGTCAAGGAAAATTGTTTTTGCATCTTTCTATAAAACTTTTTCCAAAGAAAACACAAAAAACTATACTCCAAATTCTTATGTTTTAGTTTTCTGTGATTTTTTTCTTATAATTTACGACAGATGGAGTATAACGATAAGTAAGTATATTGAAAAACTAATATGACATATTTTAACGTAAAAGACTATTTTGGCTAATATAATGTACAACCAAAACCATTTTGAAATTTTGATACATTGAAGATTATTGTTATCCCTGTTTATTATAGATTCACATGGACCAAAATGATTATTGTCCTAGTTTTTTTTTAGGGTTAATTAAGTTTTTAGTCCCTATAAATATTCACGGTTTTGTTTTTAGTCCCTACAAAATAAAATCATACTTTTTAGTCGCTATGGCATTTTCCTTAAGCATTTTAGGGACCAAAAATGTTGATGAAAATTTTTTAGAGGGACTAAAAAATGTTGATGGAAAATTTTTATAGGGATTAAAAATGCTGATGAAAAATTTTATAAGGACTAAAAAGTGTGACTTTATTTTATAGGGATTAAAAACAAAATTCTGAATATTTATAGGGACCATTTACTTAATTAACCATTTTTTTATTATCAAACTTTCATTTTGTTTTCTTATAGATAGAAAATCACAATTAAAACTCGTACATAGAAGTGGATGGGTAGAGTTTAAATCTTTGTTATTATGTACAGTCTAACGATTTGACATTTTTACTGTTTAAACTATAACTATTGGAGAAAGAAAAAAACATGGAAAATTAAATTTAACAAAAAAGAAAAATTAATACGAGAATTCGCATCTAGCTGAGGTATATCCATTATCCATCCATCCTTAGTTGTTGTTCTAATTCTTTGAGTTTCTGTGGTCTAACTATTTCCGTGGTTGATAAACTTTTTTCTTTGCAATAATATAGTCAGTCAATTTGAATTCTTAAATTATTTATTATTGTTAAAATATGACTTTCAACAAAAATTATACCTGACATTGGGTTGAATATTTTATTATCAAGTCATTTAAGTTAATATTCAAATATTTATATATATATATATATATATATATATATATATATATATATATATATATTTTTTTTTTTTTTTTTTTTTTTATATATACTCTAT
>Ga0228710_1004824_pt1 | contig 21194 bp, 8 predicted proteins | sample MedpolnodulmetaG_FD_177995 | JGI IMG/M metagenome (GOLD analysis project Ga0228710, IMG submission 177995) | Root nodule microbial communities from Medicago polymorpha collected in Santa Monica, California, United States - pink nodules | ecosystem: Host-associated > Plants > Roots > Nodule... | reverse complement strand
TTCCATTTTTAGCCCTAGCAAGAATGTCACTGCCAGTAAGGGCAATTGGAATGCTTTCTTCTTGGATAGGGGAAGGCCTTTCAAACCCCTTCTCATATATTCCCATTAGCAGCTCACGCTTCAAAAAGTAATCCTCAAACTCATTTCCCTTAGTTGCTGTCACGTCCTGGGTAGAAAAATTAACAAAAGGTGAAGACTACACAAAGTTTAAATGACTAACCCCAAGATAATAACATTTAGCAGGCCTTCAAAACGATATTATGAAATATCATTTGGAAATATAGCCACAATCTGACATCTAGCACTTAATTTAGGATAAAAAATTAAGTCTATAATAATAAAATTTAAAGAGCGAGACTGAGTAGAATATGAGAATATTTCCTAGATTTCTAGAGGTGTAATAAATGATTAATACTAGAAGAGTTTTCAGTTTTACAAGCATGTTTATACTCTGAATTTTAAAGTCTTAAGGGTCCGTTTGATGGTCAGGATATGATATAGACAGAATATGATATAAAGCTGGATAGAGATAGGATATGATAAGGACATGATAAACATTAATCATATCATGTGTTTGATGCACACATGATAACAAATAGGATAGCATTATAATTAAATGAAAAAATTGCTCTCATAATTAATTAAATATTGTAAAAATGACATGTTATTAATTATAATAGAAAATACATGCTATCATTATTTTAAAAATGATAAAATTTTATAAATGGCAGAATATCAAGATAATAAATAAAGAATGATCTTCTAATCCCATCAGGATAATTTCTAACCCAGCCTATACTCAGGATAGAAATTACAAAGGAAAGTCAGGATAGGATAGGAAAATGGTTTATTTTATCCTATCACTTTGGTGCATCAAACATGAGATTTAAGCAGGATATGATTAATGTATCATATCCTGTCTCCCTATACCATCAAAAACACCCCTAATTGTCTAATGACTGAAAGCATGGGCTATAGGGTACAAAAAATTACATGAATCAACAAAATGAAAACTAAAACCTATTCCGAGAATCAACTCCTACAAAAGATGTGGTCCTGTTCTGTACAAACTCAAAGATCGCAATTACAAACAAAATATATGATCAAAACATAATGCATATTTTAAATAAACAATCACTTGGAAATTGGAATATATATAGGATAATAGCTTTTAATTGTTCAGAATCATACCTCTGTCCTATAGCGTGTATCAGCTGGTGGAAGCTTTAGTCTTGCCTTCCAATCTTGTGAACTAACAAGCAAAATTAATTGAGAATAAAATTAGAAGACATTCATTCCTTAGAAAAAACAAACGCATTAGCTTCATCTGGCAGTAATGATTGAATTTTACATGCTATTTTCAAACCTGTCACAAACTCATGAATAACCAAACATCAATCCATACCATACTAAATTTGCAACAGCAAGGCATTAGAAATTGATTGTAAAAAAATCATCTGAAGTTCTTGATTATATGAAGTAAAAAAAACTATAATCTGATTCTTCAATGGATAGAAATAAGCAAATAAATACAAGAGTCACTGCAATCTATGGTAGGAAAATTAACTAAACCACAGTGGAAGCAGATAGATTGTTTTCAACCAAATCCTATGCAGGATCGAGGAAGGGGTCACAAGATCGTAAATCAGGGCAGCGTAACACAGATCGTAAGATCCTATCAGATTCATAAATTCACTTTGAAACATATATATAGAATCATGTATAAGCATAAAAACTATGTATGTGGAAAAACACTTTGAAAAACCACAATTACTCAATCAATAAACAAAAAATTGTATACTTATTAATTAAAAGATAATATTGCATACTATATTTTCTTTCAAAATTATTTTTAATGCAAACTTTTATTATAATATGTATCAAGTTGGCAACAAAAAAATAACCAAATAATACAAGAAAGTAAAACGGTAAATTAATAGGGCAGAGTATATAAGTATTAAGTAGTGGGTGGTAGTGACTGAGAAACTGAAAGTCGCAGCCTTTCGCATGGTATTCTAGGGTTTTTTAAGCCTGTGGTGTTTTAAAAAACTGGGGCGCACTCGTGAAACACATCTCAGTACACAATCAGCATCTGCAGAATTGCTCGTTTCTACCGGTCTCACGTCTATGTGCGGCGATCACAGCACTCTCTCTAATTTCTGATTCAAGCCGCTCACAAACACGGCAAGGGATTGCAAGATCGTGAAAGAGTAAGATTCTACGCTCCAGATCGCGATTTTTTCTACCTTACTTTCAATCGGAAAAGAAAGAAGAAGGAAAAAAACTGAGCTCAAACTCTCAGGCTATCAAAATCAACGAACATTAAGAGCAAATATCCTTCATAAGAATATAGGCTTCTCTCGTAGAATTACATATCATCTGATAAATACGGAAAAAAGCCAACACGACAAACATACAAACTGTATTCATTATTCCCATCAAAATGCATATGTCTGCATAACAGTCACAAACACAACAATATTAGCAATTGCAGATCACGGAAATAGCGGTTTGTTCAAATTCCGCTACGCAACAATGCTATAGCACCACTATAGCCACTATCCTACAATATTTTGTACTAAATAGTGTATCACGGAAAAATAGCAGTGTGTTTAAATTCCGCTATGTAGTAGCGCAAATAGCCACTATTTCATAATATTGTGTACTAAATCATATATCGTGGACCAATGGCAGTTTGTTCAAATTCCGCTATGCAATAGCGCTATAGCACCACTATTTAACAACATTGAAATACAGACAAATCGTAATTACAGGACAATCACACAAACAAATAGACAAATGTAAAAAGTCAAAAGACCAAAGAGTATCCACCTAGAGTCATTTGCTTCAGACTGTACAGTCTTCTCAACCTCCTCGACAACGTTGGTGTCGGTACCACCACCCAACTGGTTCCTCCTCAGCCACTGCTGCTGTTGATTCTGCTGCTGTTGATTCTGCTGCTGATGATTCTGCTGCTGATATTGTTGATTCTGTTGATGATGCTGATAGTGTTGCTGATGCTGATTCTGATTTTGCATCATGTGCCTCTGCACATACTGTTGTTGTTGTTGATATTGATGATGTGGTCTCTGTTGAAACCCGGTGTTCGAGTTGTTCGCAATGTTTGGGTTTGAGTTCAAACCACCACCACCACCAATACCACTACCTCGTCCTAACCCAATCCCAGGTGGATATCTCCCTCTATTGTTATTGTTCATGATTCAAAGTTTCAAATCCGAAAAAAATTCTACCCAAAATGAATGTACAATAAACTAAACTCAACTACAAACCTAGGGTTTCTTCTGAATCAGTGAAACTATAACTATACCCAAATCCCGTAAAACGATTAATTGTCAAAATGGGGTTACAATTAGACACTAAACTAACGAAAAGTGCATAGAAAAATGTGAAATTTCTAAAAGTATGATAATCACCCAAAAAAATTGGGTAGGGTTGAGAATTTGACCGAAAATTGAAGATTTTTGTACAGATCTACGCTACAAGAGATGTTTGAGGGTTTGATTTTGATGATTAGGTTTGAATCGAGGAACGATTTGTTGAAGAAATCGAAGAGAGTAAATTGATTTGAAGGGTTAGGGCGAAAAAAGAGTAAGGTTTCAGTTTCAATGTTGTTCCATTTCGAATTGTTCATAAATTGATTTTGTGGATTTCTGCGGTTCGAACGCTGCCTATTTTTCAATATCGGTTAAATATTAGGGTTAAATATGTTTTTTTCTCAGTAAATATGTTAATTTTTCATTTTAATCTATTTAAAAAATTTCTTCATCTTTTAATCCAAAAAATATAATCCATTTTCACTTTTGGTCTCTTTTTTAAAGTAAAATCATTTGTAGAATTCATATTTTTAAATAAAATTTTGTCAAAAAATTCATAATATTATAAAAATCTCTCCCAAAAAATATTAGAATTTTTTAACAAAAGATGAATTTAATATGAATTTTTGTATTTTTTACGGTTAAAAATTCATATTTAATTTATATTTTGTTAAAAAATTCTATTTTTTCTGGGAATTATATTTTACATTATTCTACACAGTTATGCATAATTTCACTAAAAAATACAAAAATTAACTTAAAAATAGGGACAAAAAGTAGTAATTGAAAATTTTATAGGGACTAAAAGTTGAAGGAAAATTTTAGAGGACTAAAACGAAAAGTTGGTATATTTATAGGGACCAAAAACATATTTAACCCTAAATAATAATACCTCTCATTTCGATGAAACTCACACAACTACGAGATCTTGAGATTAAAATCGAATAAAAACTTTTCAATAAAATTCACATACAATTGTGAAATCTTAAGTTTAAACTAAATAAGAACGTTTAATTAAACAACATTAGCATTACTAGTACGATACTTGTGTCAAGCATAAGGGATCAAGTGTGCATATTAAATTTGTTGTTCAACAAAAAAAAAAGTACATGTTAAATTGTAGTAAAAATATTATTTAAAATTGATTTAAAAATTAGGGTTAGTTATGTGTTTGGTCCTCATAAATATACCAAATTTCTGTTTTAATCCCTCTAAAATTTTCCTTCAACATTTAGTCTCTATAAAATTTACAATCACTACTTTTGGTCCCAATATTTAAGTTAATTTTTGTATTTTTTAATGAAACGTTTAGAATATTGGAAAAAAATTCAAAAAAAAAAATTAGAATTTTTTAACAAAACACAAATTAAATATGAATTTTTAACCGTAAAAAGTATAAAAATTGATATTTTGTTAAAAAAAAATCTATTTTTTTGGAGAGATTCTTATATTATTACGAATTTTTCTGAAAAATTTTATTAAAAAATATGAATTCTACATACGAGTTTACTTTAAAGGAGGGATCAAAAGTGAAGATGGAAAATTTTGTAGGAACTAAAAGTTGAAAAAAAAAATTTGAGGAACTAAAATGAAATGTTGACATATTTACGGGGACTAAAAACATATTTAACCCTAAAAATTAATTAACACAAAAATTACATCTCACACAAAGTTAGTGATTACTTAAGTTATTTGACATAAGTCAACATAAATTTAAAGTAAGAGATTTTTACTTCGAAGAGATTTTCACAATAATCATTAAAGATTACAAACGCTCAATCACACAATAAAAATATTTACAATGCTCATGCACACAAGCAAGAGACTTCTAATGCACAATCACAACCGAAAGAGACTTCTCACACTCTATCTTAATCAAATAAAATATTGTCTGGGTTTACACTTCATATACAATCAGAGATGTAAACAATTACAAAATAGAGTGAACTCTAAGACTCGAGAACTCTAAGTTCATACGCGCTTTGATTTTGACAAAGTAACGACACTTTCAAAATTTATATAGTCTTGTTTTTAATTCTTCAAGTCTTCAGTTCCTTAAATAAGGAAATATATAAGAGACGTTGGAGAGGTTCCAACACATATTTTTGAGTCTTTGAGAAACTTGATCATAGATGTTGAAAAGACATTTGAAATCCATTTGCTTCAAAAGAAATTATTTGTTCATTCCAATTGTCATTAAAGTTCTTTGTCTATTTCTGCATGTGATCGGAAGACAAAGTGTACTATCTTAGTTTGATAGTGACATCTTCAAAAGACGACAATTCTGACGTGTCATTCAGAGTCTTCAGAGGCTTCTGACCTTCGGAGTCTGATGTCTTTCGAAAGCTACTTCTCCAGAGTGCAAGATTTTTCTTCATAGTGCAGGACTTCAGAGTCTGATCCTTCAGAAGCTATACTTCATTAGAGTCTGGTGTTCTTCAAAGTCTAGTCCAGAACTTCAGCTTCTCTTTAAATTCCAATTGCTCTTGTATACATTCTTCCAAACCAAAACTTGATTTGATACATTGAATTTTAGTTTTGGTTCTGAGCACTTGAACATACATTAGCATATCATATTGTTCTTTTAATACCTTGGTATCATCAAAACTTAAGAGACATTGTACAAAACTCACTTTGTGTCAATACCATGATTCGCAAGCATTGATAATAAAAATAAGGAGAATGATAACTAGTGCTTTAAGGGCAATGGTTAAGCATCTAAAACAAGCAAGTTTTCATGAAAAAGTTATGTAGCCATTACTTTATCAAAAACAACATCTTATATTTCCAAAACAAAATTTTCATTTATAGATTCTTTAACCATTGCCCTGAAGACACTGGTTAGCAAAACCCTAAAAATAATTAATCTGAATGCTGTATACCAATTCAACTAAAACCTCACAGCATCCATCTTAACAAATCACTATCTTTTGTCGGTAGTTAAAAATCTTTGAAAAGAATATACTAAAAGAATTTGTAGTTGCATATATGGTAGTGCAGAACTTGTTCTTTGACCTCAAAAGGGATCCTGTAGTGTTTTGTGCTTGTCATTTAGGCTAAATTTAGCAATCAGCAGCATAGAACACATAACTTTGACCCAAAATCTAACAACTTCTATGTATCTTTTTCTTTTGCTTTACGGAGAGGAGTTCTCTATGTATATTAACGTAAGTCTCCTCCAAAACATAAAACATTAAGAACAACAACAAATAGGAGAAAAGGTGGAGATGGAGGTGACCCTTCAAAATGTGATAATCAGTATCATTTTAATGACACTCCAGTGGTTGCAATTTCCATCGGATGGTTCAACCACGAGAGTAGGTGCCTCAAAAACAAGGTACTAACTTGTTAGAGATACAAATGTGTTTCTTGAACTTTAATAACACCATGTCAGCATCAAGAAGTATTATGGAGGTCCAAATTCGATCTTTGCTACTAGTGTTTTTTCCTCCCCGGACAAATTAACCACTTGCATTTCCCTATGAAACTTACATATAACCATCTTGGTCTTATAAATAGAGATTGATCACTAGCATGATCAATGGCCCTGGCCACTACTCTATACATAGATGACCTAAACCCTAAAGAATCAAACAAAAAATGACAACAAAAAAAATTTTAATAATAATATCAAGACGTAATAAATGCAAAGTTGCAGTCTCCATAAGAAAAAAACATACTCCTATATTTCTCAGACTCAGTAACTCTTGATGTCAACGATAGTGTGCTTTTTTATATTGATGCTGGCTATATGTAAAGGGAGAAAAATTCTCAAAATCGAGTAATGTTAGGAAGTATTTTACTGACACTGTCACATAATGTATAGGAGATATAAATTTGTTTTTCCACGCCATCACACAATTTTATTGAAGAGCCTAAAACAAAATGTTGTTAGATGGAGTACATGCCAAGTACCTGACTAATTCATACCACATTATGAGCTTATGTATGGTTGGAACATTAGCTACTGGAGTTGCATTTTTGCCTGGTTGATGCAAGTTTTTCACTTGTCATGTGAACTGATTGATGACCTCGAATGTCATCTGTGGATGGCTCGGATGAACGCAATAATATCAAATAAATTATCCAAAGAAATTGAAGATATACCATCATCACCATTTAACATGCAAACTTAATAACGAGAAGAAAATTCCCAAGGGAACAAGAAAATCTGTGTGAACCACAATGACAAAACAAAAGAATCAAATGTCATAATGGAATAGCCAATAAGGAAGGAGAGTGTCATAGTAAGGCATATTCCTAAACAGATTACCCACAAAAACGGGAAGATCTAGAGTAATAACAGTTGCTAACAATCACATTTGCAAATGCAATCCACGGAAACTAAAACAAGACCCAACATCTATCTGGCAATTAAAACCCCGTTACTCAACTTTAGGTCCTAATCATGTTTCAGGGCTCTTGAAAGCAGAAATTAACAACAAAACAGTCGACAAAAGGGTCTAACAATAACCTAACTTCCTTGTTGCATCCTCACGCAGAAGATAATTAACAACAGAACAGTCAACAAAAGGGTCTATCAATACCCTAACATCCTTATTGCATCCTCATGTAGAGCATACACACTTGTTTGCGTGGCAGTTACATCAAGCTGAAAAAAAGATGCATACTCATCAATCAGCAAGAGAAACAACAGCAACTACATAAATGAATTCTAGTCTACAAAGCAGTAAAAGAATAAATATATGGTGCACAACTACAAGTAAAAAGAATATTTAAATTAGATTATTAGAATAAAAAAATAATTCAGTTGGTTAAACATTGGCTTATTTCTTATAGAAATGGAAATGAATTTGACTTTTCTAAATGAGGGGTGCATTTAAAAGATAAAGTGCAGAACTATACTGGTTCATTGGAAAACCAATTATTGAGATTTAAATGACTATATGGTTTATTAATTTAACCACATTGATTCTTCAATGACCAGTTGTCATTGCAATTTATCCTCTATGCACCCCTTCATAATAGAGAAGCCAAATGGAAATACTACTCTTTTTATAAAAAAAGAAACCGAGAAAAGTAGAGTCAATTTGTTTCTAAATGAAACAAAAAAGATTGACTATCATCATAAATATTAAAGGAAAAGGCTTCCGATCACTTACCATTGTTATTCACCACACTTTGAGAATACACAAACAAGGTATTTACCACCAATCACCGACAATATATAGCCTGGTCAATGAATGGCGGAATTTGTTTTATTTCAGTGCCAAGTTCTTGTTCAATCCTATACCTGGACAACATAGAGATACAAACACATCAGAAATCAACAGAAAGTAGCTCTGAAATTCATATCTAACTAAAGCTTTAGGATCCTCTAAAGCGAGTAAAGTGTAAAGTGAGAAAATCAAGGGTTGTTATTATAACAAACTCGTGATTTGTTATTATGTACATACAATATCTACTTTGAATTTTTTAATTAACAGTTGATACTGTCCACTTTACACTCTAAAGTGAGTTGCTCACTTTAGAGGAGCCGGATCCCTAACAAAAATACTTACAGATTGAAGCGATCCTCATAGGTTACCAAGTTCACAGCTAAACCAAGGTGCCCAAACCTTCCGGATCGACCAACCTGCATATTAACAGAATATCAATGAGAACCCATACAGAGAATAATTATCAAGGTAGGGGAGAAGGAAGAAATCAAACATACCCTGTGCAGATATGTTTCTGAGTTCTTGGGAAAATCAAAATTAATAACAACATTCACTGCTTGGATATCTATTCCTCGAGTGAAAAGATCTGTGTTTCAAAATGAGAAAAGCAATAAGTTGACCATCACTGTTATATATCTTGTATTATAACACACATTTTCACTCAAAATATCATCATTGCACCAATGAACTACATTAATCATATAAATATAAATTATGCTACTATTAACTTATAAAACTGATTTCCAACAAATGAATGGATATAATATCAGAAAATAAGATCAAAAAAAGCTACATATTTAAGAAAGTAATAGTAAATACAAAAAACATGATTGCTCATCTATAGCAGGGACTGAATTGCCATCAACACTTAACACCAACATACCAGTACAAACGAGATTCCTGCATGCACCATTGCGGAAGTCATGGAAAACTCTATTACGGTGGTCTTGCAACATCTTTGCATGAATATAGAAACATGAATACCCTAGTTCTGTGATTTTCTTAGCAAGGAGTTCAACTCGATTCACCGAATTGCAGAAGATGATCGATTGGTTTATTTGCAGCTGAAATAGAAGCCATTATTACTATCATATTCGAATCTTGCAAATAAGAAAATCTACAATATCTTGGCATGGACATCATATACCTTAGAAAAAAGAGTATTTAGGCAGTGGACTTTCTGCCTCTCCTCCACGAATGCATAATATTGTGTAATACCCTTCAGGGTAAGCTCATCCATAAGGTTAATGATATATGGCTTACGAAGATATCTATCGTTGAAGTCCTTTACAGTAACAGGAAATGTAGCTGAAAACAATAGGATTTGACGGTTTGAAGGAAGAAATTGAATCAGATGCTCTATTGAAGGCTTGAACTCTGGGGAGAGAAGTTTATCAGCCTGTGAGAGAGAAAGATATATAAAACTTCTGTTTAATGTATAACTCACTACTAAAAGCAAGGATGTTTGAAGTGCCACAGAATGAACATGTGTGAAGGACTCAGGTGAATATGTACAGATATATGTCTACAACACATATCAGAGATGCAACAGAGTTGTTGCATCGGCTTCAAACTTGATAACACAACTTACTCAAGGATAGAAATCCCTTATCCTATCAGACCGAAGAGAAAAATAATCAGATATCAGACAATATCCACATTCCTTACTCTCATCTTAAGTCCTCTTCCAATAAACAATATTATCAAGAACAGTTAATAATGCTCCTCTACAGGATGCTATATAAATTAGTAAATGGAAAATGCTAACACTTAATAAAGCTCCTCAAAAATTATGAAAAGTTTAAAAATAGTTTTCTCAATGCAAAATTTCTACTTATGGATTCATTAGGGTACATGTTGGCAAGACCCATTGTAAATTTCAGGTGAACTGTTATTACCTCATCCATGACAAGCATTGAACAATCTTTCAGAACACAGACACCCTTCTTTGCAAGATCCAATATTCTTCCGGGAGTACCAACTAGCAGATGAACAGGTTGATATAAACGCATAATGTCGTCTTTCAGGCTGGTACCACCTGTTGTGACCATAACTTGAATTTGTAAATGCTTTCCAAGCTCTTTACACACTTGAGATGTTTGCAGAGCCAATTCTCGTGTTGGAACCAGTATAACAACTGCATCACAGAACAAAACAAAAGGCAACGAATTAAACATTCAGTCGGCCAAAACACAATTATGTCAAGTAATTATCTATAAATAATAAATTAACAATTAATATTAAGAACAAGGAACAATTAATGGATACACAAAAGAATGTATTGTAGCCTCACCTAACTTATACTCCCTCCTGCGTAAAATATAAGTGAAATTTGACCAAAAGATGCATATTAAGAAAAGTAGTTGATCACATCTAATCAACGCAATCTCAATGAAAAAAATAAGCACATTGCCTAAATTACCCTTCATGACTAATAATTTGATTCATTGAAAATACAAAAATTAGATTAAATGAGGGGTATTTTAGAGATGCTAACATTAAATAAGAGAACTTTTCAATTTGCTTATATTGCATTCCAAAAACATATGAAGTAAATTTTGCTTATAATTCATTAGGGTGTACATTCGTCATATGTTGATATTCTTGACAGCAATGATCCTATGTCTAAAACAACAATAACAACGTATCTACTAAAAACAAGTTTGTTCCAAGGTAATTCTAAAATTTATATTAAAAATGAAAAATCTCAGGAACAAATTGCTCCCAAAACGTGTGTTTTTTTGGTCAAAATGATGAAAACAGATATGTAGCCAAACTTGTTCATCTGAATACAAAATGAAATTATTAAACTAGCTGGACCTACCCTTTAACAAATTCCGTTTTATTCTTATTTTTCAAATTTAATAAAACACAGATGAGTGCTGACAATAAGCACTAGGCTACCAGAATGAAACTGAGACATAATAAGGCATAATCATTTATACTAGACTTCAGATCCTCGAGTAAGCAAAGAGAAGGAAGCACACCTTGAATAATATTTTTATCTTGATCAATTTTTTCCAATGCAGGAATGCTAAATGCAGCTGTTTTGCCTGTTCCATTTTTAGCCCTAGCAAGAATGTCACTGCCAGTAAGGGCAATTGGAATGCTTTCTTCTTGGATAGGGGAAGGCCTTTCAAACCCCTTCTCATATATTCCCATTAGCAGCTCACGTTTCAAAAAGTAATCCTCAAACTCATTTCCCTTAGTTGCTGTCACGTCCTGGGTAGAAAAATTAACAAAAGGTGAAGACTACACAAAGTTTAAATGACTAACCCCAAGATGATAACATTTAGCAGGCCTTCAAAACGATATTATGAAATATCATTTGGAAATATAGCCACAATCTGACATCTAGCACTTAATTTAGGATAAAAAAAAATAATTCTATAATAACCAAAAAAAATATTTCCTAGATTTCTAGAGGTGTAATAAATGATTAATACTAGAGAAGAGTCTTAATCGTCTAATAACTGAAAGCACGGGCTATAGGGTACAAAAGATGACATGAATCAACAAACTGAAAGCTAAAACCTATGCATAGAATCAACTCCTACAACAGATGTGTCCTGTTCTGTACAAACTCGAAGATCGCAATCCCAAAGAATATATGATCAAAACATAATGTATATTTTAAATAAACAATCACTTGGAATCAAGGTAGTCAAAGTTGAGATGCAGGACCGGGGTGGGGTCACAAGATCGTAAATCGGGGCATCGTAACAAGGGCCATAAGCTCCTATCAGATTCATAAATTCACTTTGAAACATGTTATAAAATCATGTATATGCCTAAAAAATATATATAAGTGGAAAAACACTTTGAAACACCACAATTACTTAATCAATAAACAAATAAATTTTATACTTATTAAAAAAAAGAGTTAGGATCCGTTGACACCAGGTGTCAACGGATTCGTTGACACCAAATCTCAACGTCAATTTATTTTAACCAAAGGCTAATAAATAGTTTCTAAATTGACTCACGGTAATGTATCTCTTCTGATCACAAATTGAAGTATATACTTATTTTTGCTTCTGGACAATTAGTTATTCTCTACCACATCCACTCCTTGATAGATTTCTCATACATATTGCAACCTATGCACATAATTTATGTAAAATTCATGAAATCATTTGAAATTAGAGGAAACTAGTGAATCTGGGGTATTTTGGATTAGATGGGTTTCCTTTGATTGGTGGGTTTTTCAGTTTGGAAATAGAGTTTATGAAATTGCTTTTTATCGTGTTCTTCAGTTCTATAAATTGAGATGGAAAATTCGTTTTTGAAATTGATTTATTCAGTTTCACCACTTTTAATTGAATTGTAGAAATTCAAACGGAAGATTTGTTTTGGAAAATTATTTTGAAATTAAGTTCTTGAGTTTCTAAATTCTTGGTGAATTGACATGGAAATCAAGTTTTGGATGGATTGTAATTGATCAGTGGAATTTTGGATGGGTTTAATTTGATTGTTGGCCATTAAACATTAATCAGTTGAAGACGATGGAGTAGAAAAATGAGTGTAGGATCAGGTGAGGCAATGGAAAAAAGATCATGCTAATTAATTTAACAAATAATTATGGATCATTGGATTAAATAACTTAGACGGTTGAGATTTGGTGTCAACGAATCCATTGACACCTGGTGTCAACGGATCCTAACTCTAAAAAAAATATATATGGCATACTATCTTTTCTTTCGTTATTGTCATTATCATTATTGTTATCATTATAATTATAAGGGTTAATTAAGTTTTTAGTCCCTATAAATATTCACAGTTTTGTTTTTAATCCCTACAAAATAAAATCACACTTTTTAGTCCCTGTGACATTTTCCTTAAGCATTTTAGGGACCAAAAATGTTGATGGAAATTTTTTACAGGGACTAAAATGCTGATGGAAATTTTTTATAGGAACTAAATATGCTGATGGAAAATTTTATAGGGACTAAAAAGTGTGATTTTATTTTGTAGGGACTAAAAACAAAACTGTGAATATTTATAGGGACTAAAAACTTAATTAACCCTAATTATAATTATAATTATTATTATTATGAATGCAAACTTTTATCATTATATGTATTAAGTATGACAACCAAAAAAAAACACCAAAAATAAAAAGAAAGCAAAATGGTAAATTAATAGGCAAAGCGTGTGAGTAGTGGGTAACAGTGGGTTCGAAACTGAAGGTCGCAGCCTTTCATGGTATTTTAGGGTTTTTTTAAGCCAGTGTCGTTTTGAAAAAACGAAAGCGGACCCAACCTGTGAAACACATCTCTGTGTAACACAATCTGCATCTGCAAAACTCGTTTCTACCGGTCTAGTGTCTATGCACGCGGCGATCCCAGCCGCTCCCACTAATCTCCGATTCAAGCCACTCACAAACACGGCAAGGGGTTGCAACTTGCAAGATCGTGAAAGCGTAAGATTCTATGCTCCATATCGTGATTTTGGCTACCTCGCTTGGAATATATATATAAAGGATAATAGCTTTTAATTGTTCAGAATCATACCTCTGTCCTATAGCGTGTATCAGCAGGTGGAATCTTTAGTCTTGCCTTCCAATCTTGTGAACTAACAAACAAAATTAATTGAGAATAAGATAGATTGCTTTCAACAAATAGAAAAAAGCAAATAAAATCAAGATTCACTGCACTCTAAGATAGGAAAATTAACTAAACCACAGTGGAAGCAGATAAATTGCTTTCAACACTAAAAGAAAGAAGAAGAAAAACTGAGCTCATATACTCAAGCTATCAAAATTATACGTGAACCATATCAACAAACATTAATGGCAAATATCTTTCATAAGAATATAGGCTTCTCTCGTACAGTTACATATCATCTGATAGACTTGGGCAAACAATAAACATCGGAAAAGATCTCATGCCCTAACATCAAAAATTCAAAATTCAACACCACAAACATACAAAAATATATTCATTATTTGAAAATGCATATGAGTAACACAAAGTCACAAACACAGTAATATTCTAAATTGCAGATCATGGAAAATAGTGATTTGTTCAAATTACACTATGCAACACTGCTATAGTGCTGCTACAGCCGCTATTTCACAATATTTTGTACTAAATAGCATAATGTGGAACAACAGCAGTTTGTTCAAATTGCGCTATGCAATAGCACTATAGTGTCGCTGTAGCCGCTATTTAACAACATTGAAACATAAGACAAATAGTAATTACAAGACAATCACACACAAACAAATATACAAATGTAAAAAGTCAAAAAACAAAAAGAGCAATCACCTAGGGTCATTTGTCTCAGACTGCACAGTCTTCTCAACCTCCTCAACAACGTTGGTGTCAGTACCACCACCCAACTGGTTCCTCCTCAGCCACTGTTGTTGTTGCTGCTGCTGTTGATTCTGCTGCTGATATTGTTGATTCTGTTGATGATGCTGATAGTGTTGCTGATTCTGATTTTGCATCATGTGCCTCTGCACATACTGTTGTTGTTGTTGATATTGATGATGTGGTCTCTGTTGAAACCCGGTGTTCGAGTTGTTCGCAATGTTCGGGTTTGAGTTCAAATCACCACCACCACCACTACCACTACCTCGTCCTAACCCAATCCCAGGTGGATATCTCCCTCTATTGTTATTGTTCATGATTCAAAGTTTCAAATCCAACAAATTTCTACCCAAAATGAATGTACAATAAACTAAACTCAACAACAAACCTAGGGTTTCTTCTGAATCACTGAAACGATAACTATACTCAAACCCCGCAAAACGATGAATTCTCAAGATGGGGTTACGATTAAAGACTAAACTAACGAAATCTTGGAAGAAAAATGTGAAATTTCTAAGGGTATGATACAACTACAAGATCACCCAAAAGAATATGGTAGGGTTGAGAATTTGACAAAAATTTGAGGATTTTAGCGCTACAAGAGATGTTTGAGGGTTTGATTTTGATGATTAGGTTTGAATCGAAAAGCGATTTGTTGAAGAAATCGAAAAAAGGAAAATTGATTTGAAGGGTTAGGGTGAAGGCGCTCTAAGTTTCAGTCTCAGTGTTGTTTCATTTCATTTCATTTCATTTCCTAAGTTTTAGACCTCAAGCGTCAAGGTCGGTAGGGTGAAGGCGCTCTAAGACTTGTCTCTATTTATCAAACAATTCTTCCTCTAGAGTGGGGTGCCATCTTTTAAAAAAAAAATAAAAAAATGTCTCGGACGTAAGAACCGACTAATTCTTTATCTAAAGTAGGGTGCCATCTTTTTTTCTTTAAAAAAAAAATTTAGTCTTTGACCTAAGAGCCGACTAATTCGAGAGGTTTAATCCTACCATCCATTTGCAAGAGCCCTATTTAAAGTTAGAGCGTAGTTTTGTATGGACTTAACCCATCAAAATTGACATTAGGGAAAACCAAACCAGAGACATTGATTGAGGATTTGATTTATGTCTGATGCATATGAAGAAACATATGTAAAAAGTCTCCATTTAATTGCACACGTGAATATCATGATGATGACTTCACCTTATCAGCTATTTCAATCTCTTTTGTGCTTCAAATAGTGGCTTCTTTTATGCTTGCCTAAATAAGGTAATTTCATTCCTTATACTTGAATTCTTAACAGGAGTAAAATATTTGATAAAAAAAAAAAATTTAGTCAAAGTATTTCACATTACAATAGAATTTTTCTATATTGAACATAAACAATTTAGACTTAATCCTCGAGTCAGCACGGGAAAAACCTCAACTTGAACGCAACATCAAATAATTCCATAAGTTATGAAGTTGTCTGCCACATATTTTAAAACTTATTAAGATGTAAATGTGAATCTTCGACAAAAGCTCCGCTCAACTTCCCCGTAATTTGCAGCATAGAAAGGTAGTGCTACAATTTAATTTAAGCAATCTAAGAGAAGGACGGTTAAATTTAGTAAGATTAACAACTCGACGATTAGATAGGAAGTGATGTAAGTAAACAATTATGGCAAATGTGAAGTGATGTAAGTAAACAATTATGACAAATGGCACATGTTAAGAAACTTATTATAGAAATATATGTATCAAAAGTCGTGCATTCAACTTCTTAAAATTTGACATATTATATTTTCCAATACAAAGTTGCTCTTTTTAGATTGCTTAAATAAAAGAAAGAATCAGAGCATGAATTTCTTCTTTCAATATTCCATTTTAACCCTATAATCTTTATCTACATTGAAGTCTCCTTAACAAATAAAAGTTACCAACACTTACTCTGGCACAAGTAGCACACGTTTGGGTTCCTTAAACTCAATTATACATTTTTTTTAAACACTCGATTAATTATTTTATTTAGTTAACATTTTATTTATTAGTTCTCGTGAGCATTACTCAGTTAATGGCAAGAACATCACATTTTATATGTAAAGGTCACAATTCAAACCCCAAATTTAATACATAATTGATTAATTCAACACTCTATTGACGAGCCTATAGGAACATGCAGTGACGACTTTAGTGAAGGGATCACTATTAGCCTCAACAATGGAGTGGTGGGTCATGTGGATGTTAGGATTGAGGGAGAGTGCTTCATTAGCAAGTACGTTCATTCAATATCTTCAAGTATTAAATTCATTTTGATATATATTTTAGAATATCAAATTTGAATCTTTTCTCAAAGTTTAGAAGCAGAAAAAAAAAATTCCAAAAGGTCACAACACAATTCAAATACCCCTTTCTTGTGAATCTCTTCTCAAAGTTAAGAATATAAGAAAAAATAAACAAATTTGGTTTTAGGATGGACTAAAATTGTGTGAAGGATAATTTTGTAGGGACAAATAACATATCTAACCCTTTAAAACTTGTGCAACTTTTTTCAAGGTTGTGGAAATTTTGTCTTCTCTAGACGGCTACTTCAGGATAGGATTCCAACTCGACATAAGATTTTTTTCAAGAAGAATTATAGTTGATCCTAGTGATATTTTTTTTGTTTTCTTTAATGAGCATGTACAACTGGTTTGTCAACTACTTCAGGATAGGATTCCAACTCGACACAAGATTTTTTTCAAGAAGAATTATAGTTGATCCTAATGGTATTTTGTTTTCTTTAATGAGCATGTACAACTGGTTTGTCAAAAGTCTTTTTTAGGCCAAGTGTGGTATCTTGTGTTTAGGTGGTTGGAGTGGAAGTTTGATTTACCTTCAAATTTAGCGAATCTTCTTAGTATTATATAAAACTTAGGTGGAGGAAAAAGGAGAGGTTATGTTTCTTATTAACCGGCAAACTATTGTGTGGACCACGTGGAGATCTCAAAATGGTCACCTTTTTGGATAAGGAGACGTTTGTGCTCGGGTTGGTGGCTAAGGTTAAATTCACCTCTTGAAAATGGTTTTTAAGAAAACATTCTAGTCACGGTTGTTCCTTCTATGAATGAGATAATCTTGTTGGGAGTTTAGATGGTTTTTTTTGGTGTTGTTTTACCTTTCGCTCTTGTTTTACTGCAGGAGATTCTTTGATTTTGTCATCCCACGACTTGAGTACTTCTTGTACTCAATTTTATATACGTTTGTACTTCTCATTTTTATTTATATATAATATATTTGCCATTCAAAAGAAACTAACACAAAAGAGGTCATAAGAAGCTCCTAACGGTCCGTTTGGTGCGCATGATAAGAAGACAGCATATGATAACACTATCATATCCTGATTGAATCTGTTGTTTGGTGCACCAATAGGAAAGGATAATTTAAACCTATTTTTAATCTTATCCTATTGAGCCTTTGTAATTCTTATCCTTGGCTTTTGATGGGTTAGGAACCTGATAGCATATAACTATCAGAAGCGTGTTTTCAGTGTCCTCCAAAACCCTTCTTTGACTCTCACCTTCGGCAACAAACGCTAATTTTACTGAATTGATTTTTTCCTTCGTGTTTCTTCTTTCCCACCCTCTGCTTTTTGTGCTTGGATTATGTTCAAAACCAAATCGATATTGTTGCTACTGCCCTCTCATTATTTATTTATTTGTTCTTTAATTTATGTTACTCAAAATGTTAGTAGTTCCTTCTAAATTACTACTAATTACTGTGTTCCTTCAATCTCTTCTCACGATTTCTACCATGATGATTGAATTTTCAAGGATAATTGTTACTATGGCGGCTGGTATTTGGAGAAGAAGAAGACAATTCAAACCCCTAATTTTTATTTTTTATTTTTTTTTTACAAAAAAACCCCTAATTTTAATATTATTATAAAATATTAAAATTTATTTTTTTAAAAAAAAATCTAGACATAATTTTATCACTTAAATATAATATATGATATTAATATATCATATCATGTAAATATCAAGTGCGCATCAAACACATGATAGGATTAAATAATGCTATCACCTTTTTTATCATGTGTCAACCAAACATGGGATATGATAAATGTTTATCCTATCACTATCCTATCATATCATTATCCAGTTCTTTATCATATCCTATCTTTATCCTATCATGCGCACCAAACGGACCCTAATTGTGGTAGACCATTGATGCTAAGTTTTTCACTTTGATCATTTGAACTGATTGATAATCGACCTCGTATGTCATCCGTGGATAGCTCGGATGAACACAATTGTACCAAATAAATTATCCAGAGAAATTGAAGATGTACCGTCATCACCATTTACCATGCAAACATAATATGAGAAGCAAATTCCCAAGGGAACAAGAAAATCATTGTGCAAAACACAATGACAACAAAAGACTCGAATGACATAACGGAATAGCCAATAAGGAAGGGGAGTGTCATAGTAAAGCATATTCCTAAACAGATTACCGACAAAAACGGGAAGATCTAGAGTAATAACAGTTGCTAACAATCATATTAGCAAATGCAATCCACAGAAACTAAAACAAGACCCAACATCTATCTGGCAATTAAAACCCCGTTACTCAACTTTAGGCCCTAGCCATGTTTCAGGGCTCTTAAAAGCAGAAATTAACAACAAAACAGTCGACAAAAGGGTCTAACAATAATCTAACTTCCTTGTTGCATCCTCACGCAGAAGATAATTAACAACAGATCAGTCAACAAAAGGGTCTATCAATACCCTAACATAATTGAATGACTAAAACTTTTTATCATAGTATCAAATAAATTATCCAAAGAAATTGAAAATATACCATTAAGGATGGGAAGTATCATAGTAAGGCAAATTCCTAAACAGCTTACCGACGAAAACGGGAAAAATTTAGAGTAATAACAGTCGCTAACAACCACATGCAAATGCAATCCGCGGAAACAAAAACAAGACCCAACAACTATCTGGCATTTAAAACCCTGTTATTCAACTTTAGGTCCTAAGCATGTTTCAGGGCTCTTAAAAGCGGAAATTAACAACAAAACAGTCGACAAAAGGGTCTATAAATGCCCTAACTTCCTTATTGCATACTCACACGGAGCATAATTAATGACAAAACAGTCAACAAAAGGGTCTAACAATACCCTAACTTCCTTATTGCATCCTCAAACAGAGCATTCACACCTGCTTGTGTGGCAGTCACATCAAACTGGAAAGAAAAAAAACACACATCAATCGGAGAGAGAAACAACAGCAAGTTAAAAGAATATTTAAATTAGAATAAGAAAATCATTTAGTTGGTTAAGCTCTGGCTTATTTCTTATAGAAATGGAAGTGAATTTGACTTTTCCAGACGGGGGGTGCATTTAGAAGATAAAGTGCAGAACTATACTGGTTCAATGGAAAACCAGTGATTGAGATTTAAATGACTATATGGTTTGTTAATTTAATCCCATTGATTCTTCAATGAACGGTTGTCATTGCACTCAATCCTCTATGCACCCCTTCAAAATAGAGAAGCCAAATGGAAATACTTCTCTTACTTAACTTTTTATAAAAAAGAAACAGAGAAAAGTATGTCCAATTTGTTTCTAAGAGAAACAAAGTTGCATACAGTTACAGATAAAAATAAAATAACTAATTTCACTTAGTGATAATAAAATCTCACAAACAAGATTGGCTATCATCATTAGATCATAAATTCTCACAAACAATATTGACTATCATCATAAATATTAAAGGTAAATGCTTCCTATAACTTACCATTGTGATTCACCACGGTTGAGAATACAAACAAGGTATTTACCACCAATCACTGACAGTATATAGCCTGGTCAATGAATGGCGGAATTTGTTTTATTTCAGTGCCAAGTTCTTGTTCAATCCTATACCTGGACAACATAGAAATACAAACACATCAGAAATCAACAGAAAGTAGCTCTGAAATTCAAATTCATATCCAACAAAAATACTTACAGATTGAAGCGATCCTCATAGGTTATCAAGTTCACTGCTAAACCAAGGTGCCCAAACCTCCCGGATCGACCAACCTGCATATCAACAGAACATTCATGAGAACCCATAGAGAGAATCATTATCGAGGTAGGGGGGAAGGAACAAATCAAACATACCCTGTGCAGATATGTTTCTGAGTTCTTGGGAAAATCAAAATTAATAACAACATTCACTGCTTGGATATCTATTCCTCGAGTGAAAAGATCTGTGTTTCAAATGAGAAAAACAAGTTAATCATCAGATCAGTTATAAATCTTTTATTATAACACACATTATCCCTCAAAATATCACCATTGCATTAATGAATTACATTAATTATATAAATTATGCTACTATTAACTTATAAAACTGACCAACAAATG
>Ga0228710_1004821_pt1 | contig 21197 bp, 10 predicted proteins | sample MedpolnodulmetaG_FD_177995 | JGI IMG/M metagenome (GOLD analysis project Ga0228710, IMG submission 177995) | Root nodule microbial communities from Medicago polymorpha collected in Santa Monica, California, United States - pink nodules | ecosystem: Host-associated > Plants > Roots > Nodule... | reverse complement strand
TTTAATACAATTGTAGAATTCTATGATGAAATTGAAAGGACAATGGTGGAGATTAGAAAATCAAGTTTGGTGTTGCCATATATTAAACAAGATGTAAGCTTCCAAATTCCTATATTTCAAAACTTATGAATTATTTTTTATTTTTCAAATATTTTTGGAACAACAAATGTTACCATCTTAATTGTGAAGTAGTATTTATTGGTGGTAAGAATCGAACCTGAAACCAACCTAGTCACCCCAGCAGCAAAACCTACTTTATATTCCCTATCTTTCGGTTTTCAATTAATTTATTGATCAATATTTTTATTTGTTTTCAGTTTTATAAATTGGCACGAGCCTATTTGGTTGAAGCAAAATGGTGCAAAGCAGGATATATACCAACATATGATGAATACAAGGTTAATGGATTAGCAAGCTCTGCAATTCCAAATATAATACTAACTTTCCTTGTGTTTGGAGAACTTTCAAACGAAGAGTTGGTTGATTGGATTTTAAACTACCCAACAATCATCGATGCTGTGTCAATTTTTGCTAGACTCGCGGACGATATATCCACACATAAGGTACTACAGTACTAGTATTTTTATTTTTTTATTGGAAATATGATCATAGGATGTGTTTTTTGTTATAACTTATTTTAACTTTTATTTATTTCAAAAATATAATACCACCATCCCATGCATCGTGTGCCAGTTGTGCCTTCCTTTTTCGCACCATATAGCAATTATGTACAAAATATATAGGGTGTTTCACTTTTAATCCATATTTGTATTCGTGTTTCATAGAGATAAAAATATCTATCAAAACAATAATGAGAAAAATATCCAACCATTTAAACACTTTATACCAAACTCTAATCGTCAATCGCACGCACAAAATAAATGAACCATTGTTTCTTGAAGGCAAGACATCAACAACACCATCTACCAAGTAATTCCATTTAAGGAGAGTACTCCGAGTCGGTAATCTAACAAAAAGCAATACCTTTGGAAGTGCAAAACTATCCCAAATATCCGAGAGAATCACTGAAAATAGGTTTAAATTTTGATCAATTAAACCGAAAAAGAAAAGGTTATTACATGGTTTAACCTATATTTTAAATCTGTAACAAAAAAAGAAAAGGATCAATTAAACAGATTAACCTATATTTTCAGTATGTAACAGACATATACAAATATTTTATGAAATCAACTTATTTTTTACTTGCCGCAATACATAAAATATAGATTAACTTATATTTTCAATCTGTGAGCAATAAGGGCTGGATTTCAGCCTGGTGAATTTTGGTTTAAATCTCAACTTTTTTTTATTAATAATTCATTTATCCTTTGCTTAAAAAGCAAAATTTATTTTGGGATATTCTTCATTTATCAAAACGAAATTTATAACGGGACATAAAAGTTTCTAACAAAGTTTTGGATGCTTTATTTACAGTTTGAGCACGAAAGGGTGCATGTTGCCTCTTCAGTTGATTGTTGCATGAAGCAGTATGGCATATCACAAGAAGAGGCTTATAAACTCATTCTCAAGGAGATTGAAGATTTATGGAGAGTTATGAATGAAGAGTGCCTAAAATTACACCACATTCCAAGGCCAGTGCTTGAATGTATTCTTAATTTTGCGCGAGTAACTCACTTCATATACGAAGACTTTGAGGATAAATACACAAATCCGGATCTGCTCAAAGAGTACATTGTTGCACTGCTTGTAGATCCTATAAGCATCGAGCAATGTGAGTAGAAGAAGCAAGATCAGTTATAATAAGTGGTTATTTTTACAGTTTAATCCATCTTTGTTCCTTAGTCGTGAATCGTTTTACAGTTTGAAATCTAAATTACCTTCGTACCATTGCATTTGGTTTGTTTGTTAATGGTTTTATTATTGTATTGATAACTCAAATATGTAATGCCACAGTTTGAAATCTAAATAACCTTCATACTATTTTTTTTTGTCAAATAGTTTTGTGGTTGGAATTCACACATTTTAAATGTAGTGGGGGGTTCGAGATTCGAGTTCCGGCCCCCTGTATATAAATGCAATATCCCTACCAACTGAGCTAAGCTCTCATTTGTCAGTACATATATATTTTCAGATACATTTTTAAATTATTGACGACTTGTTTCGTCAACAATACAAAGATAATCATTGTGGAGCTGAACATTTTAAACATTACTGTAGAAGTCTTTAATGTTTTGGATGAGTTCTTTTGTTGTTATTTAGTGTGCTAACTTTGCCAATACCTACTGGTTACAATCTGTGATATCATATTTTAGAGTACTTTTAGTAAAGTTTTTATCTATTTTTATTAGTTTAATATTTAACTTGAATTGAGTGTCATCTAAAAGGGATAATAAATTGATTTTTTTACATTCGAAGTTTGGGTATGGGTTCGGGATGGATACATATATCCCTATTACTCGTTCCGTACCCGTGTTTTAAAATTGGGGAAACCCATACCCAAACCCAATCTAAGTGGGGAAATCCATCAATTTGGATTTGGTTCGGGGGATTACCCATGGGTATGGGCTTTGTTGCCATGTCTAATTATGATTTTTTGTTTTGATTTGATGTTCCGTGTTACTACAAGCTCCTCCCTCACGAAGAGGGGGTGTGAAGTAAGTAGTTGGCCCAATATTAGGTTGGGTTTGCTTATTGGGCCTGAAGTGTTGCGAGCATAGCCCTTTGGACAGTCCAAAATAGAGATCATGATAGCTTTACCGTTAGACACTCGCAATTGAATAACCATGGTCGGTTGGTGGAGAAAATATAGTCTAAATTTTAAATTCAGTATTTTTGTTTTAAAATTAATCAAAATATGTATAGAAAGTTGAATCGTTGGATTTAGATATAACAGTCCTAGTTGCTCTGAATGCGTATAAAAACAATGAAAATCAATGACAGCCAACATGTTGACACTAGAGACGAATACTACTCCATCCGTTTTAAATTGAGAATACTACTCCATCCGTTTTAAATTGAGTGTGGTTTTAGCCAAAACATTGTTTTAAAATGAAAATCACTTACATTTTTTAATGTAGATTTATTATTTTATTTTCAATTGTATCATCTACTTAATTGAGTATATAATACTTTCAAAACTTTACATCAATAGTAAATAAGACTAGTTTAGTAAAATTGTTATGTTATTTGGCACCATTATTATATTTCTTAATTTGTATATAAAAATCTTATACGACGCTCATATTAAAACAAAGTGATTAGTTCACTAGAAAAACCAAGCTAGTTGTTGTTAAGGAGTAACGATCAACGGTGTCAACAAAAAACTAAGCCAGTTGTTGTCAAGGAATAAAAATCAAACGGTATCAACAAACTAAGCACGCCACACGAGAACGTACATGCATGCAAACACTTGGTAGGAACACTTACAGTCCCCACTAACTCGTGTTCTCTTCGTTCCCAAACCTCTAACCTCATCCTCTAACCTCATCCACTCATTCTTTTCAAATCTTTTACAACACCCATTTCAACATGAACGTCGTTTAAGATTTTTACATACATATTAAAAAAATCTATTAATTAAAAGAAAGAGAGATTTATTTTACCAAATTATCATAATCAACTATTGGTTTGTTTTTCATTAAAGAAACAATTGTTGTAACGGATGACCGGAGAATGATTAACCTACAAAATAACAAACTGTAAAATAAACATGAGGTGTGACTATGTCACTGGACTAAGGAATTATTCGCAGGATTCCGCAACTCCCCCAGAATACAACAGGTTCTTCTCGGCGGTAAGCGTAAGACTATCAAGACACGAGAAATACTCTATCGGTAACTCAAGCACTTAGTTCTTTAAAGAATTGGAAGAAGAAAAGAAGAAGCAAAGTTTTAAGGTAATGAGGTTCTAGTTCAGAAAGAATGTTATTAAGAGCTATTTTAATGCAAAAGACGTAACAAATATTTTATAGCTCCACATTTCACTTAATTTTCACAATATAATTAATTAATTAATAAAGATATTTTATAGTCGATCTTTGAATCAGATACCGAGTTTAAAAAATAAAATAAAGAAGTTTAGCGGAAGTAACCCAAAATCACCAAAAATTAAGTAAAATTGAATTACTTATTTAGATACCAAGTCAAACTTAGCTAGTACACTTTAAAACACATTGAACATAATTAAAATCCAGCTAGTATCACCTAAAGAATAGGTAGACAATTTCAAAAGGAAGTTCTACAACTCCTGTAACATGACAACTTGAAATCATGCATATCATGCATATGTCAACAAAATTTATTATTAAATAAATTTAGACAAACTAAAATAAAATAATAACCAAATTACTTTTGAAAAATTTAAAATATACAACAAAAATAATACTTTGAAAGTAGTGTATACTCCCTCCGTCCCAAATGTACGACGCTTTAGGCATTTCACACATATTAAGAAATGTAATTAATATTGTGTGGGAAATAGATACTATGAGTTGTTTTACAAAATTGTCCTTAATAAATTATATGGGAAAGATAAATGAAGGAATTGAAAGAAGAGAAAGTAATAAATAGTTAAGGATATAAGAGGAAAAGTAACATTAATATTTCATTGGTATTGTAAAGCGACATATAATTTGGGAAAATATTTTTTCTAAAGTTACATACAATTTGGGACGGAAGCAGTATATTATTAATTGAATGTTAATTGAAAATTAAAAAGTTATTATTGCATTGAAAATCAAAAGTGACATTTATTTTGAAACAATTTTCTTTATTAAAACAACACTCATTTTAAAACGACGGAGTAATTTATTTTTCTCTTGGTTCTCATTAAGTGAGAGATTCAGAAATTTTAATTCATGAAAGCCATGCACCACACAAATCATTCCAGAACATTTAAGATAATTAAGAGCCCGTTTGTTATAAAATTTTTAAGCAAAAAATCACTTTTAAAAGTATTGCATCCATTTGTTAAAGTTTTTAAAATAAATCAGAATCTAAAAAAAATCTAAAAACAGTTTCAAATGAGAAGCTATTAAAAGTAGCTTTTCGAAAAATAGATATTTTTTAGAGGAGAGAGAAAATATGAATCAAAAGATTGAACTAATTTTGTAACAAAATATCGCTTTTATATACATGTATCCAAACATACTAGATTATTAAAAAAAAAGTGATTTTTATTAGAGTAAACAAACGCAAAATAGATTCCGATTTTTCATAAAATCTCTATAAAATAATCTGTAAATCATTTTATGGTAAAATCACTTTTATTTTAGTCCATAACAAACGGACCCTAAGTATAATAACAATATAATTTTTATAGATATTTAGGACCATCTCTAAGATTACGTATCATTTGGGATTTCCTTGGTTGATTAAGTGAAATATTTATTTTAAAAGTTTTTATTTATTTTTTACGCAAACACTTTTATTTTAATCCATAACAAACGGACCCTAAGTATAATAACAATATAATTTTTATGGATATTTAGGACCATCTCTAAGATTACGTATCATTTGGGATTTCCTTGGTTGATTAAGTGAAATATTTATTTTAAAAGTTCTAATTTATTTTTTACACAAACTAAGTTAATCACAATATTATCAAGCATATTCTGAATACAATATACGGGAATATGAAAATTACTGCAACACGTATAAGGAGTAGATGTCAACATTGAACCTAGTTTTTTATGTTTGATTATAATATTTAATTATTTTAAGTGTTTTTAGAGTAAATATATTACACTTCTTTTAAGGACCAAAATTTTGTATGTATGATACCCGCAAATAAAATTTTCCACGGTCCGGAACGGGACAAATATCTTATTGGTACACATAAATTGAATAAAATAAATCATATTTTAAATACCCGTAAATTAATATATGCACATACAGATGAAATTATATGGATTTAGTAAAATTATTAACACATATTAAATAAAATAAACATATTTTAAGTACGCGTACTTGCAAAAAATAAAGAATACTGAGATGAAAAAAAATTAGATAAACATAAGAAAGATTATACTGAGAGGGAAGTAGTGAAAGATAAATATTACAAAGTAGGAGAAAACCCTAATAAATAAAAGGGTTAAATATGTTTTTGGTCCCTATAAATATGTTAACTTTTCGTTTTAGTCCTTCTAAAAATTTTCTTTAACTTTTAGTCCCTAAAAAATTATCAATTTTCACTTTTGGTCCCTCCTTTAAAGTAAACTCATATGTAGAAATCATATTTTTGCATAAAAATTCAAAATATTAAAAGAATCTCTCCGAGAAAAAATTTGAATTTTTTAACAAAACATAAATTTAATATGAATTTTTATATTTTTTACGGTTAAAAATTCATAATTAATTTGTGTTTTGTTAAAAAATTCTAATTTTTTTTTACAATATTCTACACATTTATGCACAATTTCATTAAAAAATACAAGAATTTACTTAAAAATAGGGACCAAAAGTAGTGATTGAAAATTTTATAAGGACTAAAAGTTGAAGGAAAATTTTAGAGGGACTAAAACGAAAATTTGGTATATTTATAGGGACCAAATACATATTTAACCCTAAATAAAATGGTTGAAGAGTGTGGGGAAAAAAGAAGTCAAGATAAAATAATAATAATTTTTTTATGGAAGAAATAATAAAATATAATATAAATGAATAAAACACGGAAAAAAGTGCTAAAATAATATAAGTGATTAGTTTTCATGAAAAAAATAAATTATAAGTGGTCATATATATATATATATAGGAAGTTGTTCCATGAAATTATAGGAATTTAATGAAATTATGAACCCACTTGGTTAGTATGGTTGTATTGACTTGGGACCTGAGAGTGTGCTCCTCCTCAAAGTCTCTGGTTCGGTTCTCCCCGATGCTATTTGGGTTGTCTAATTTACCTTCTTAAAATAACGAAATAAATTATGTTAAAATAAAATTCGAAAGTATTAAAAACAAATAAATAAAATATTTGAATTCGTAGTAGATATGAATTATTTGTTGAGATGTTTATGTTAGATAAGAAAATGAGTTTTGTAAAAATAAAACATAAATTTTTTTTTAGGGGTAAACATAAACGTTAGTATGAGAGTGAAGTGTGCATAAACAATTGTCATTTTTTTATTTGATTACCTAAAAAGACAAAACTCATAGGAAGTAGCTCTATTGCATCAAATAGATCTAGTATGTTTTTTTAGGGGTAAATATAAACGTTAGTATGAGAGTGAACGCATGCATAAACAATTGTCGTTTTTTTATTTGATTACCTAAAAAGAAAAAACTCATAGGAAGTAGCTCTATTGCATCAAATAGATCTAGTTTGAGATGAAAATATGAACATCATAAACTTATTTTTAGCAAATGTAAATTAAATATACGGCTCGACTTTTGTAGGTTAAAAAAAATGATTTTGACACTTAATAATTTAGAAATTATTTTTAAGAGGCTTTATGAAAAAGCATAATCAATTTTGTGTTAATATCGTAGTAACAATCACCACTTTGAAAAAACAATTTAATTTGTTTAGATACTATATAAAATGAATTTTTTGTTACAGAATTACCATTTTTTTTATTTACTTTCACCCGCCTTTAAATTTATTTTTTTTAAAAAGTTACTTTTAATATCTTTTCATTTGAAACTGTTTTTAGATTTTTTTGTAGAACATGGTTTTTGAAAACAACTATAACAAACAAATATAATACTCTTTAAAGTGATTTTTTTTTAAGTTATAACAAACGGTCCCATAGAACCTGTTACAGATTTAAATAAAAATAATTTTGACATTCAATAATTTAGAGATTTTTTTTTACATTTTATAAAAAAAATTAGAATCTATGTATATAAGCCGGCCCTAGTTTTTTAGTGAGAGAAACTTTACTTTCTCTCTAAGTTCTTTCTTTCTTTCACTCATCGAAGGGGGGCAGTTTTACATTTATGTCATTTTTTTGCCTAGAATCACCCATTTACATCTTTTTTTCCCTTTCTTTCGATCAAAATAAATGATTTCCACATATATCACTCTAGTCAAATTTTATAAGAAGCATGGAGGTGCTGAAGCAAACAAAGAATGGTTTGGTACAGACAGAGTCATTGTCAAGTTACGTATGTGGGCACATTTTTCATATCGTGAGAATTGCGTTTTCTACCTCATCATCATAAGCATATCATAAACTTCATCATCTTCATGATGAAAACAACAAAATGCAGCAGCTTAGTCTTTTGTTTTTCTTTCATTTCATTCTTGTTTTGAGGGTTTTGGTATAGTCCCTCAACTTCTATATTTTTTTTCATTTTTTAATAATATTTGAAGATTGACGGTATAGGATGGAGGTTTTTCGAATGTCGTTGTTTCCTCTTGATGTCTGACATTTCCCCTAGCTTATAAAAATAATTAATATATAAGTGATAAAGTACATTTAAACATCTATGAATTATATTTAGAAGTATGTTGTTTGAGTTTTTTTTTTCAATTTTAACTTCATCAGATATTTTTTTATTTTTTTTGATAAGGCCAAGAGAAAAGTTAGGCAACCGGGAGAGTCTGAAGCATCCCAACTAGGTTGGCACCCAACAGACAACCCCACCCTTTATCGCCTTTCCAATACATAATGTTATTAATAAAAAAAGGGGGAAAGGGGACTAGGTCAAGACCCTCAAAATAAAAAGAAAAAAAGACAGAAAAAAAAAGGAAAACAGTAAAAGCTAAGAAAATCTGTAATTAGGTAGCCCATGTCTGTCCCTCGCAAAGTCAGCCAACAACGAAGAAGGTAAAGTGTTGAACCAAGTAGTATCAGTAATATCATGTCCCATAGCTGCAAGGCCATCCGCACAACAATTCCCTTCCAAAACCAAACACTGAGAGGAGACAAAAATCACGGTATATACAAAATCAGAACCCCACACTGCCCACAGGTACGGAAGGAGGGGTCCCCCCCTATTATTCAGACAATAATTATTGACATGAACATTTCTCCGAAACCAACTTGGAATAGAATCATAAGATACCACAGAATCCGCAATAAATACCAATGACGGGTGATGTAACCGACACATATCACTAAAAGCAAGCCGGAAATCATTATTACCAATCCCCGGATATTCAAAAAAATAATATTCATTTAACCGGTGGACGAGGACCCTGAGAAAGGGTTTTATATGCTGCCTTCTGTAAAAAAAAAAAATTTCCTGTGATTTAGAAACAACCTTTGTAAATGGTACTTCAATAGCTGCTGCCTTTGATAGCCATTCCTGCATAAAATTTATGTCCTTATGTAACACCGAATCAATCTGTATATTATATTCGTGCATGTGATCGAATAATCATTCAATAATTTAACTCTCACATTATTATCAATTTAATTCTTCAAAAATAGAATTATTCAAACCTTTTTTTTTGTAGACTTAAGGGAAAGAATTGATTATTTTTAATAAAGATAAAATTTAAAAAATTGAAAGAATTATTATTAAAATAACAAAGATTGTCTTAAAAAACAAGCAAGTGGAATCGCAAACCATGTCTCTTGCTCTTTGTGCCAGCGACGAAGCTAGCGGAAATTTTACGTTGGGACCAAATATAAAGAAAAAAAAATTCTTAATTAAAATCAACATATTAAATTTAAAGATAAAATATAATTTAGTCCCGTAAATTATAAATTTTTAGGTTTAGTCACTACAAAAAAATTTATTTAATTTTTGTCTCAAATTTTTTGAAAAAAAAAATTGTGTTTTTATTAGTCCTGAATTTAATCTCTATAACCGCAAATTAAGGACTAAAATTAATCAAAATCTTAGGAACTTAACCTAAAAATCGAGTGTTGTAGAGACTAAAACCAAACTTAATCCGAAACATAACCATCATGCTTAAAAAATTACAATAATTTTTATTTACATGAAATGTAAATTAAAGCAATAACAAAGAAAATAAAAATTTACAATATCTATTTAGAATAGTTGGATATGTTTTCGTGAGATTAGCTCAGTTGGTAAGGACAATGCATAATATATGCAAGGTCTGGTGTTCAAACTCCGACCACCACAAAAAACAAAAAAAAGAATAGTTGGATACAATACGTTTCAAAAAGTCAATTTTATTTAGAAATGATTGTATACTAAATAGACTAGTAATTTCTTTTATAATATAACCAAATAAATTATTTGCAAGAAATTCATTATCCACTTAATTTGTTTATGATTATTGTTTTGACAATTTGATTCTTATAAAAGTTTTCTTTATATTTATTGTTGAGACTAAAAGTGTAAAAGTAGAGGAATGTTAGCAACACTCACTTTTGAACACTCTCTCTAACACTCACTCTTTTATTGGTTTAAATCATTGTGAGTGTACACTTTGGAAATAGAACCCACACAAAGTGGTGGGACATGCATGAATTTCATCCAATAAAAGAGTGAATGTTAGAGAGAGTGTTCAAAAGAGAGTGTTGCTAGCATTCCTCGTAAAAGTAATACAAATAAATTTATCAATCATGTATTAATTTTTTGGGAAAAGCTAACTTGTTCTCTTAAGGCACAAGTTAATGAATCAAATATAATAATTTTTTGTTGGAATGTGTGCATTTAATTAAATTTTTGAATTTGTAATAAATATAATGCACAAAACTTGAGGGAATATTTCTACTTTTAAGTTCCTTAATACTATGTATCATAAGGATACAAGTTACTATAACCCTAATTTTTTTAGTTTCTTATTTTTGCTTACTTTCGTCAAATAAATTTATAAATTTATTTAGAGTAGCTAAATATACCAACTCATTCAATCATTCAAGAATAAGGATTTTATTTTTATTTTTTATAGCTTTGACTACCTCGTCCACTTGAAGGGCTGCGCCCTTGTGCCTAGGTACTATTTATATCCCCAACCTAAAATTACTTTCTCATCAACTTATTACAAAACACTCTCTTTGGCTCTTACCATCATCAGTTAAATTATCATCGAATGGAATCTCTTGCAGCTCCCGCACCAGTTGAATCAACCCAACATCCTGACTTCAAGCGACCAATCGTAAATTTTAGTCCTAGCATTTGGGGGGATGTATTCCTTCAATATGATTCTCAACCAATGGTACTATTACTTTCACATGCAATGTTTTACGTACATATATATGCGTTAGTATAGATATTGATACTAACTATACTATCTTATAGATATATTATATTGTATTGCCTTTGATGTTATAATTCGATTCCTATCCAATTATGTGATCACAAACTACAATCTTTAAACTAAAAAAAAAAACTAGAATCTTTCTTGGATAGTTATTCAAGATGATACCTCGATGTGCTTTTTGTGGTGCTCTCATGTCCTTTTTATGGTGGTAAATTTTCATATGATTAGGGTGGGAGCTGGTGTTAAGGCGAGTGGAGTTATTAGCCTATAGTAAGAGTAACGGGGCTCGGAGTGGGAGGAGGGTCAGGGTCAGGGGCATGATTGTTTTTCTACGACTTTTCCGTTTCCGCGTTGGTGTGGGGCCTCACGAGTCATGACTTTTTTTTGCATGTGAATTTTACTAAATTGATTTTTTTTTATTTAATTTAATTTTTTTATATTCTAATACTACAAGTTAGTAGTATTAATTAGGGTACTTTTAAAATAAATAAATAAATGTACATAATAATTTGTATAGACATTTAGATTTATAGATTAGACTTTTTTTAAAAAAAGATTTATAATTAGGGACGGAGGGGTAATAATTATTTTATTAATAGTAGTTGCATAGTTGTATCCGTCTATGACCTTTACATGGCTAGAGGATTGCTTGTATTTTGCGTATCTTTGTTCTCTAGTGCTCTCTCTCCATATATAGATATAGAATTATAGATATTATAGATGCATACATCCATATAGATAGATCTTAGCCATTCAAAAATAAAAGGTCAGCCGTTCATTATGTAAGCCACAAAAACTAGGAAGGTTTTTTTATACGCAAAACCATTTATGTGAGTATAGTTTCGTTCACAATTAATGTTGAAAATAAATTGAGTTGAGTCGAATTTATTACAATTTTATTTGGTTCGAAACTCGATTCGAGTTTATTCAGCTCAAACTCAACTCGATTCTAGTTCTTGAGTAACTTGATTTAACTTTTTGGTTTGAATCAAATGACCCAAGAGGCAAAAAAAAAACTATTTTTTTAAGAAAAAACTATAAATCAACAATGGTGTTATTAATTAAATAATTAACTAATTAACACCACCAACAAAAATAATCAACTGTTCAACTAATTAATAACAGTATAATTTGATTAAAAGAACAAGCTCCTCTTTTTACAGATGACCTTTTCCATATCCTTCACAAAACTAGCGTTGTGGGACTAATAAAATTAGGGTCATGTTAACTTGTGCCCCTAGGACACAAGTTAAAGAGTTTAAAATGGAAATTAAAAATAAATTTCATATTGAAAATAAATATAACTTTTGCAACTTTTAAGACGTTGAATACACAAGTTTTAAGAAAAACCTTCTACATTTGGTTTCTTAACTTATGCCCCAAGGGCACAAGTTAACATTTCCCTTTTAATTGTGGAGTGTTAAGGTTTGCTATATAATTTAATTAAAAGTCATTTTAATTGTGGGAATTAGCGTAAACCTTTGCAGAAAAAAAACTACGACCAAATATTTTCTCTAAAATTTGTGTAATTGATTTAACAATGAAAAACAATATATATATATATATATATATATATATATATATATATATATATATATATCGAGTTGTCTTATGTACCAAACGAGCCAAAATATACATAACTCAACTGCAACACGTTTATTGAACAAACTTACGTTTTAAACTTAAGTTCGACTCATTTGATCCACAAACCAAGTTCAACGAACTATTTGCCAAATCAAATCTCAAATTATTTTCGAACTAGTTCGGTTCATTGTCAGCCATATTCACCACTACAGCTCCATCAAATACCACCATCGATAGCTACAGTGGACGGTCATCATACTTTTAGAAAAAAAATATTTAGTAAAGTTACAAATTAAAAATTATTTTAATAAATTATAATATTTCAAAGACAGGTCTTTTTTGGGATGAATTAACCAAAAGAAAAAAAAATGAAAAACATGTTTTCAAAATATTTTAAAAAATAGTTTAAAATATCATTTAATTTTTTTATATACTTTAATAGATGGATAGAATGAATGTCCATATTTTGAAAATATAAAATGGATGGATTGGATGAGATTTTTTAAAAGAATTTTCAGTGGATTGTTAATAAATTAAGAAATTGTTTTAATTCATTCATTACCATCCAAATTCTTCCAATCCATTAATTTTGTCACCATTTCACAATTTCACTTTACCAGATACCATTTCAATAGGGGTGATCAAAACCGAAACAACCCAATAGAAAACTCGTAAACGAAACCAACCCAAATCAAAAATTGCAAAAACTGCATTTGGTTTAGTCATATATATTTGGACCATATTTTGACTCATCCACATGGTTCAGTTCGCTTTGCGGTTTTTATTTTACCAATAGAGGCAAAACAAACCATGCCGCAACATAACATTAATTAAAATTTTGTCACTTAACCTAGTACTCGTAGAAATTCGATAGTAAATTTTGTAGAATGACTTTTTTTTATTAGGATTTTTTTTCATGTTAAGTTTCTTTTTATGTTTTCTTATTTCAAAGAAGTATTTATGTGCTTTAAGTTAATTCTACTTGATTGTTTGCATGTGTGTATGTTAGATATATCCTGAATCTTAGAAACTCAATGAAAACTTTTAGAAAATGATAAAATCTTAATATCTTTTGCATTTCTTATCGAAGATGGTTGCATTTTGGTCCATGTTGGCAGAAAATGAAATTGTAAAGTTACACCAAACAACCCAAATTGTATTGGTTTGGTATGATTTCGATTTTATTTTAAAAATCAATTGGACCAAACCAAACCACATGATTTTTTTATCTTACGATTCATATGACTTTTAGTCTATGAAACTCACGTGTATTTCACCAAATAAAAGAGTAAATGTTGAAAATAGAGTTTATCGGCAATCCTCAAAATGAAAGAGAAGTGACTAGTTCAGGATAGTGCATCTTTAAAATAATGAAAATTAACTTTTGACATTTTTATTGTTTTCAGAAAATGTTGACAATTCACTTCAAGTGTCGCTTATCCATTTGTTATAAAATAAAGGGTTAAATATATTTTTGGTCCCTATAAAATGGAGACCTTCTTAAGTTTAATAGTTTTTATAGTCCCTACAGAAAAAATTATGCACTCAATTTCGGTCCTTGCTAAAACCAAATTTGTTTAATTATCATTTAACTCTTTGGTGTTTGAATGATATTTTTACCTACATTTTTAGAACATTATAGAAAGTTATTCCCAAAAAAAGCAATTGCAATATTTATTTTTTAGGTCTAGATTTTGGTTACATTTATTTTGATCGGTTGAGGTTTAACAAATCATATTTAATTATCTTCCAAACATGTGTGTATAAGGGACAAAAGTTTGTGTAAGGGACAATTCAAGCACTTTTGTTTTAACAAAAACTACATTTTTTTAATATATATATTTAGAAATGTTAAAACGACTTATAATAAAATACATAGACCAGTTAATAAGTATTGGGTTTTTCTATCATGTGCAAATTTGCACATGTTAAGAAGTTTAAAGTAGTAACTTTGACTTGGAACTTGTGTTTTTTTATATTAAATATGTAACTTTTAATCAATAATTGTTGATTTTCAATGAAAAAATATTACATTTAGTTACCTTAACATGTGCAATATTGCACATGTTAGACAAACCCATAAGTATTTTCAATAAATGAACTTTTATAATGTACGAACATGTGTGTGTAAGGGACAGAAGTCTGTATAAGGGACAATTCAAGCACTTTTATTTTAACAAAAACTACATTTTTTAATATATATATATATATATATATATATATATATATATTAAAACGACTTATAATAAAATACATAGACCAAGTATGATACATGAGTATAAAATACGTGGAGCAAATTAATGAGTACGATTTACGTGTTCTATTTTAGATTTCGTTTTTTATTTTGTTTTTGTGAAAGGAAAAACATTGTAAGATGTGGTCGCTTGTAGGATGCCCTTAAAAATGAATTAAATCATTTTAGATTTTGTTTTTGTGAAAGGAAAAATATTGTAAGTTGTGGTTGCTGGTAGGATGCCCTTAAAAATGAATTAAATCATCTTTTTTTTTATGTCGGGTCTGGGGTTCGAACCCCAACCTTGCATATATTAATGCATTGTCCATATCAACTGAGTTAAGCTTACGAGGACAAATTAAATCATCTGATATCGATAATCAATGACCCGTTATATTTATATTTATAAATTTAAAAGCTATATAAATATTCCATTCCTCTTGTAAAAAAAAATAAAAAAATCCATTCCTTGTGACCGGTATTACTTGCAGGAAATCGACGAAAATATGAAGAAACAAGTGCAAATGCAAAAAGAGGAAGTGAGGAAGACTTTTCAATCTTCAAGCAATAATATCTCACAAAAGATAAACTTCATTGAATCATTGCAACGTTTGGGAATATCTTATCATTTTGAACGTGAAATTGATGAAGCATTAGAACAAATCCACGATAATTTAACTAAAAATAAGGAAACAACCATAGAAGAAGGTGGCCTTCACTTTCTTGGGTTAGTATTTCGTTTGCTTAGGCAGAAAGGATATCACATTTCATCAGATGGTAAGTAGAAATTTTTACGCATATTTAACTTCATAGCCATTAATAATAATATTACAATAAACTCTCACAAGTTCAATGTTAATAATGTGGGTGAATTTTGATAGAGATATTTGAAAAATTCAAAAACAATAAAGGAAGCTTGAATGAAAATATTTCCAAAGATGTACAAGGAATGTGGAGTTTGTACGAAGCTGCACAATTAAGGATTCATCATGAAGATATACTGGATGAAGCACTTGATTTCACATACTCTCACCTTAATTCCCTTATCACCAATGAATTGAGTCCTTTTCTTGGTAAACAAATATGCCAATGCTTAAGGACACCTCTTCACAAGGGAGTTCCTAGGTTAGAGACAAGGTGTTATATTTCTTCCTATGGTGAAGAACCTTCACATAGTAAAGTTCTTCTAAACTTTGCAAAATTAGATTTCAACACGGTGCAGAAAATGCATCAAAAAGAAATCGGCAGCATCACCAAGTAAGTATCAAAAAGATTTGAGAATAGGTATATACATTTGAATTTTGATACAAAGTGTCATTGTAAACATTTGACATTGTCAACATAACCATTATTATATACGACTTTAGAAATAGTTATAATTAGTCAAATACTTTCAATGATTTGATCGGTTATAATTGATTGTTAATATAAAAAATATTATAATAACGGTGCATATAAATTAAATCCTTAAAATGTATTTGGATAAAAAAAATGTTTTTAGGTAATATCATTTTTTAAGTCAATTCAAATTTCTCTATGTCAATTTCATTATTTGGATGATTAATTTAGAGAATTTTTAAAATGCTAGAAATTTGTAAAGTATTCTGTCCTAGATAAATTTAGAGAATTTCAAATGATACCTAAAAATTACAAATTTGAAATTCATTTCTTACTCTAGACAGTGTGAATATTAAATTGATTCATATATTTTTTTTCTTCTAATTTCACAAATTGGTCCCTATTTTTTTTATATTTTTAAATATTAACCACTTAAAATTTAAATAATTGTAAACTGACCCCAAAATTTGCAAATTAGTCTGTAATTTCCAATTTGACCCAAAACTTGTAAAATTTATAAAAGTAGCCCCATAATGTTAGCACTGAAAGTTTATACTACCATATCCAAACATAGATACTTAGATATGAAGAGAATTCAATTGAGCCATTTGAAATGTCTAAAAGTCTAAATTCTCAGCAAAAAAAAAATCATTTCATCATCCAAACACATTCATAAAAAATTTCACTTTATAAATTAAACATTTCTCGGCTTTATTTCTTTACTCTAAACAAGCTAAATCCCTCTAATATACTAAAGTATTATTGAATTAATGGAAGATCAACTTATAATATATATAGGTAAAATAATACTTATGGTCTCTTAAATAATTTCAGATAACGATTTGGTCTTTTATCTTTTTTCAATTGCATTTTTTCCCTTTTAGTTTATTTGTAGTGAATTTTCAAGCTTCTAATCTATAATCCTTTACCTATGTGCATACAAATATTAATTTTGAAGTTTAAAAATCCATATGCAAATGACACGAAGGGCAAAATTACAATGAAAAAAAGATAAAGTATCAAATTGTTATATGAAATTCAATTAATTGACTATAAACGTAATTTTTCGTGATATATATGGTACTAATTAGTTGTATTTATATTGTAACAGGTGGTGGAAAAACTCCGAGTTTGCAATAAACGTTCCATACGCAAGGGATAGAGTGGCTGAGGCTTACTTTTGGCCATTGGCTATGTCTTATGAGCCTAAATATAGCACAGCTAGAAAGATGGTGGGAAAATTGGTAGCATGTGTTTCTCTTTTAGATGATACTTATGATGCCTATGGCACGGTTGAAGAGCTTGAACTTTTCACAGAAGCAATGCAAAGGTTGATTCGAGTCCAAAAAGATAATGACTAATTTTATTCTTTTTTTTTTTACAATATAACAATTAATGACTTAAGATGACGACGTTCAATCATTAACATGAAGGTTACTTTGAAATGGTTAAACCTGTATTTTCTTTAGAAAAAAATATACCACTCAAGTGTTGGGTGACTTAGATTTTTTTACCTAAACTTAATATTTTTTGTGGTTTCCATAGAGTTTGATCCCCGAACCTTGTATATATTATGTATTGCCTCTATCAACCTAGTTAAGTTCACCATGACACCTAAACTTAATATAAACAAATAGGTCATGAGATGGGATTTCATTCAAACTCTATTTTGTTAAACTAATACTTTTAAAAAGTATGGTCATAATTTGGGACTAACCTATTACTCGCTCGTCTCAAATTATAAATTGCTTTAAAGAAAAGATTTATTCTAAATTATAAGTCTTTTTTTTTTAATGGCCTTATAAGTCATTTTATAATACCAATAAAACATTATTGATTTGTTTCTTCGTATTATACCCTTATTAATTAATATTCTCTTCTTTTAATTCTTTGAATTTCTCTTCCGAGTACCATTAATGAAGTATAAGTTTATAAAGTTACCTATAATTTCCTTTTTCTAATACAACATTGATTTTATTTCTTAAATGTATATAAAAACTGGAATTTTGTTTATAATAATGACGGATGAAGTATAATTTAAGAGGGAGGGAGTACCACTTTTGAACTTAATTAGAATATTCTTGTTTTTATTTTCTATGTATTTGGCTCATTTATAATTCTCTTGTTTTCTGAATTTCAGGTGGGATATTAATGTCATTCAATCCCTTCCAGAGAGTATGAAAGTGGTGTTTAATTCAATTGTTGAACTGTGTGATGAAATTGAGACAACAATTGTGGAGAATGGAACATCAAGCTTGGTGTTTATACAATATGTCAAACGAAATGTAGGCTTACAAATTCATCAAATTACCAATTGTGCTTAATTTTGCTCTTTCAGTGAATTAGTTGATCAATATTTTGATTAATTTACAGTTTTACAAATTGGCCCGATCCTACTTTGTTGAATCAAAATGGTGCAGTGAAGGATATATTCCAACATATGATGAATACAAGGCTAATGGATCTATATCTTCTTCATACCCACTTCAAATATTATCCTTTATTGGACTTGGAGAATTTTCAAACGACGAGGTTCTCGATTGGATTTTCAACTATCCAACAATCATCGATGCTATATCGGCTCATGGTAGACTCGCTGATGACGTATCCTCGCATAAGGTACTGCATATTTAGAAGTTCATTATGTATGATTGAGTTAAATCAAACCCTAATTTAAATGCTATCAGAGAAAGAAAAAAAACTGAAGTATACATATTTTTGTATTTGATTTATTTATAGTTTGAGCAAGAAAGAGTGCATGTTGCTTCTGCAGTGGAATGTTGCATGAAGCAATATGACATGTCAGGAGAAGAGGCTTATAACTTCATTCGCAAGGAAATTGAGAATTATTGGATGGTCATGAATGAAGAGTGCCTTGAGTTAGACAACATTATCCCAAGACCAGTGCTTGAATTTATTATGAATGTGGCGCGAGTGACCGAGTTTGCATACGAAAACTTTGAGGATAAATACACAAAACCAGAACTGCTGAAAGATTACATTGTTGCACTACTTGTAGATCCTATAAGCATCGAACAAAGTGAGTAGAAGAAGCAAGATCAGTTATAATAAGTGGCTATTTTACATTTTAATCAATCTGTTTTTCCTTGATCGTGAATCGTTTTTATTGTTGTATTGATACTTCAAACTATAATGCCACAATTTGAAATATAAATTACCTTTCTACTATTACTGTGAATGGTTTTATTATTTGATTAGTAATTCAATCTGTAATGCCACAGTTTAAACTTGACTAGGTTTGTTTAGATGATTGGGGATGTTTACAAATCTATTTCTTTTGCAATCCGGTTCTGTTCCCCGTGTTGGATCCACTCGCGCTGAAGTAGAAAAAACAACTTTTGTTGTTTTGTGGGACACGTGCCACAAGATAAAGGCACGTGCACCCTACAAATGCATCAATGCAAAAAATACCTATTTAAAGCCTATTTTCATCTAGAATTACTCGTTCATAAACATGATGGTTCATAGAAAACATAAGAGAGGTTTGTCAAAATTTTAATCCTTTTAACGTAAATTCCTATAAAATAATAATATTTATTAAGTAATTAATCTAATTAATCACAAATAAAAAACATTTAAAGAGATTCATGTTCCTGTAAGGATGGATCACAAATGCGGAACGAACAATTGCCTCTATTTTGTCCACGTAAATAGAGTTCATCCATCAACAATGTTAAGGGCTAACTATGATTGAACGAAGACTTGTGAGAAAGACTGGTTCATAAATTACGACAACAAATGTTTCTAAAAAGTGAATTCTATATTTTGTTTCTAAAAAGTAACCTTCTCACGCTAGTGTGTCGTAAAGATTGCACCATCAAATAATAAACATGTCTACTGATTTTATTTTAATCTCTCGTTAATATGTTCTTATTTCTGTGACGTTGTACATTTTCATAATATTGACAATAATCTTAAATTACACATATAATATTATAAACAATTAACGGTTTTTTTTTTAAATCAAGTGGAAAATAAGTGACTTAAGAACATCAAGTTCATTTTGTTAAAATCTATTGATATAATATTATAATAACATTTTAAAATCTATTCCCGTTAGTTATATATTTTTATATTTTATCTATTCCCATTTGTATATTTGAATTATTTAAATATAATATATTTATGTTCTATGTGATTTGATATCATTAAGTCGAATTGGTAATGAGTACATTATTTCTCCTTGATATTACAACTCTTTCTCTCATCATGTTTCAAAATATACTCAACACCCTTTTTAAAATTTTTGAATTAAGCAACAGACGAAACTCAACTAGAGGATCAAGCACGATCAATAATAACTCGTAGTTAGACCTTGTTTTAAGATAGCTAAAAAGTCAACTCACATTATAACCTCCCTGTGAGTGTGACATAATTAAAAATTTCAATTCTTAGCCATGTTGTAACATCCCGTTAAATTCAAAGCAGACTTCGGTATCAGCTGAACACGTCAAGGAAGAAATAGTTACGAAGGGCAAAATAGTAATTTGGGCATAATCTTATAAAAGGCTGAAACCTCACTTTCTCCTTCATTTCCTCCCTCCTGTTCTCTCACCTCAAAACAGATCCCTCTTCATTCTCTCTTCTTCCTCCATCGCCCCTCACCCTCATTCCTCTCTAACCACCCAAAATCATCAATTCATCTACCAAATCGAACATGCAAACATGGAATCTTGATCCTAGGAATGTTTATCACTAATTAGTAGTATTGAAATTCCCTTTTTCACTCAATACTCTCTCAGTTGTACCTCTCCCTCTCTTGTACCTAGTGGGATTCAAGCAAGAACTTGAGGATGGTAATTTGTTATGTATGTGTGGTCTTGAGGAAAGAGCTTGATTCATGGAAAGAATTGAAGTTGGGTATAGAAGAAGGGTATGAACTATTGCATGTATGTTTGGTGCTGTTATGAAGAAGGAATGAGAAGCTTCTGCTTGT
>Ga0228710_1004820_pt1 | contig 21199 bp, 12 predicted proteins | sample MedpolnodulmetaG_FD_177995 | JGI IMG/M metagenome (GOLD analysis project Ga0228710, IMG submission 177995) | Root nodule microbial communities from Medicago polymorpha collected in Santa Monica, California, United States - pink nodules | ecosystem: Host-associated > Plants > Roots > Nodule... | reverse complement strand
GGGGGGGGGGGGGGGGGGGGGGGGGGGGGGGGGGGGGGGGGGGGGGGGGGGGGGGGAGTGGTTGTTATTGGTGGAGGGAGGTGGCTAAGATTAGGGACGGGGTAGGTGTGGAGAGGGTGGGATGGTTTTCGGAAAGGGTGTCGAGAAAGGTGGGGATGGGGCAGCTACTTTATTTTGGTATGATGGGTGGTTAGGAGAGGTCCCTCTTTGTTAGCGTTTCAGTCGGTTGTTCAATCTAGCGGAGAACAAGTCGTTTTCAGTTGCCACTATGTTCTCTCTTGGTTGGGAGGAGGGGGTGGGGTGTGGCAGTGGAGGAGGAGCTTGTGGGCGTGGGAGGAGGAGATGGTAGCAGAGTGTAGGCTCTTACTTTCTAATGTTATTTTGCAGCCTAATGTTTCAGCTTACTAGCAGTGGCACCCTGATATTGTGGAGGGTTATTCGGTGCGTTCGGGATATCAGTTGCTTACTTCTCAGGATTCCCCTTTGTTAGATGCTTCAGAGAACCTTATTTGGCACTCTCAGGTGCCGTTAAAGGTATCCATTTTAGCTTAATGTTTGCTTCGGGACAGGTTGCCAACAAAAATTAATTTACTGAGTCGTGGCATAATATTTGTTGAGGACACTTTTTGCGTGGCGGGATGTGGGCAGGTAGAAACTGCGCAACATCTGTTTCTTCATTATGACAATTTCAGATCTCTTTGTCAGCAGGTTCAGTTGTGGTTGGGTATTTCAGGTGTCGATCATCAAAGTCTCGGCGCTCATTTCTTCCAATTTACTAATTACTTAGGTGGTTTGAGGACTCGTCGATCATTCCTCCAATTGATTTGCCTCCTTTATGTTTGGCTAATATGGAAAGAACGTGACAATAAAATATTTAATAATACTTACACTTCCATTACGGAGCTTGTGGAAAAGGTGCAATTTCATTCTTATTGGTGCTTGAGTGCTAATAATGTCACTTTTGTATATGGTTGTCAGCAGTGGTGGTCGGACCCGTTATCTTATTTGGATATCGACTAATGCCTGCTTTTCGGTTTTGTTATTATCTGACAGATATTTTGTAATTTGAGCGACCTCTTTAGTACATCTTGTACTAATGAGGCGTCTTTGATAGTGTGAATATATACCATTTTTTGCTTCTTAAGAAAATATATAGTAGATTTAGTTGTGTATTAGTTTAACTAGGTTTTGTTAAATTTACGGCGTCTTAGATTTTTTTAACAAATATTAAGAGGAGTTATAAATAAAATAAAGAAAAAAATATTTGAGGGGGAAGTCCTTATTAACTTTTTTTTTTTTAGGGAAGTCCTTGTTAACTATTGACCGTTAGTCATTGTCATGAATATATAGAGTCATATAATGACTAAGAACTAGTGCAAATAAAACGATACTTGTTTTGAATATTTTTATATGCAAAAATAACTATTATTTTGATATTAAAGTAGTTAATAGAATTGATAAATCATTTCAAATTATAAAGGGTAGAGTGTTGATCATTTGATCAAAAAAATGAGATAATTGTATTTGAATAATTTTTTTGGTATTTTACCCTCTCTTTTTTTACTAAAAGTGAAAAGAATCATTCTACTCTCTAGAATTAAAATACGTGGCATTAAAAATGAGAAATGATATTTGTACAACCATTTTAGTACAACTTTTGTACAACTTTCTCTCTCATACTCACATTATGTTTTTATTCTCTCTCTTACTTTTTCTCTCTCTATTCTTTTTGACTAATAAGAAGAGAGAACAACAAAGTTGTCTTAAAGATTGCACCAAAATAGTTGTTAAAATATCACTACTCTTAAAAATAGGCAATCGATGTAGGGCGTAGATGCTCTCCCACAATTTCTCTACACCCCTTCTACAATATTTTAGTTCTTTCTATCTTTCTGAAATATTCTCTTTCTTTATCATCTCTTAATTTTCCCTTTCATCACTCTCCACTCACTCACACTAATTTTGTTGGAGAAGAATGTATGCATGAGAGGATCCAAGTCCAATAGTTGTAGGCTTTCTAGTTTTATCAATGTGCTCTTTTTTCTTTTGAGAAGTTGTTATTATGCTTTAGGTAGTATATCATATAAATAGCATTCACTGTCCCATTGTCACGTGTGTCACATTTGTAAAATTAAATTGTTTTAAAATGGATGTTATTTTCACATTTTACTCTCTCTTTTTTTGGTACAAAAGAGGGCCAAATGCTAAAAAGAAAACTAAGAAGCTAGCCGAACATTCTTAGGTATAGAAGGTTTATTTTATTTGGTTTGGAGATCATATTTTACTCTATTAAAGCTTAAGTTTGTTTTTGGTCCTCTAAATATATATTTTTTGGTAGTGAGTCCTCTAAATATTATGATTGTGTGAGGTTGATCTTTCACTTTCTTGAGCGATTTTTCCTTTTTATATATGATATGATTTATTGACGTGACGTCCAATTCTCATGGCGTGATTTCTAAGTCAATATCATTTACTTTGTATTTATAATAAATGTGAATATAATAATACTTATATAAGATTAATTATTAAATTATTATATTTCTTTCATTTATAACTTCTTAATTTGTGTGAAAAATCAAACTTGATACTCATAATAGGTCATAAAGAATATTATATAATTAAGTTTTTTTTTAGAAAAGTTCAACAACTAAAGCTATATAGGGTGTCTCCGCCCCCATAAATTTTATAATTTGATGTCATGAATATCCAAAATCAAATAATCTTCAAATTATAAGGATAAAATCTAAAAAAATATATATTTAAAGACGGTAAACCGAAAGTGACCTATATTATAAGAGGTAAAACACTATTAACCCAAATACCTTAATTTTAAAAGTCACATTAAACTTTTTTCAATAACAAACCATGTTAAACTCTTTGCCAAATGATTTAATTCTTATACACTTGGTGTAAAAAAAAAATTACAATGTCGACTAATAATAATAATAATACTCAAATCATTTGAAACATATGACTTTTATCAACTTCTTGCACTGAGACTGAGACTATTAAACAAACTATTTGCCAAATACTTAGAAAACACTTACAAACATGTGTGTCAAGACTTGTGAACAAGAAGTTGAAATTGATAGAAATAGACACCTTATAAAAAGGAAACAAGAAGAACACATTCAAAGAGAAAGAGGGTGTAGACAAATAAAACAGGGATCTTCCATGAATATGGACAAATCTTTGACTGCAGAAAAATAGGTAAAGAGTCTAGCTTCATAGTTATTGCTATATCCAACAATTTGTCAAGAATTTGACCATATGATATTCTAAAAATCCAAGTAAACCATTGGACCGAGTAAAGAGCATGTACGTCATATCAACCCACTAATTAACGGTTTAATAGTAATATACTCTGACCAAGTCATTGTGTGCCTATACGCAATGCACATGGTTGACTGTCGCAATTAGTTAGGAAACAAATATCTAGTTACCAACTACTCCATTTCATGTTGCTCGTGTATTAAGAAGAAAAAAAATTACTAACATGTTATTGAATTAAAAATAAAAATGTTATCTTGAAATTTGCGTTCAAAAGAATTCTTTTTTAAATTTTAAAAAGGTCCAGCGGCGCAGCTTGTTGTCCGCTTGCCTTCTGAAGTTTAAATTTTAAATATATTTTTTTAAAAGGAATTTCAAAGGATTTTTATCTTGCTAAAAGAAAAATAAGTTCTTACTTTGATTTTTTCTTTTAAATTAAGCTCGTTTGAAAAAGAGATAAGTTCCTCAACACGCGTCTCTAAAGTATTTGCAAACAAAAGATTACAAAACTTTTTCTAAGTTTAAAAGAAAAATTTCTTTTTTAAATTAAGTTCGTTTGAAAAAGTTTTCATCTAATTACACACACTCTGCGCTTGTTGCTTAGGCACAATGAAGATTTTATGAAAATTTTACCCTACACCGCTACATCTATATCTTAACTTGTACAAAAACCTTCTTCATCTCTTTCATTCTGACTCACTCTCACTCTACTCTACTCCAAATGACAGGTGTCCAAACTAGTTTTATTTTTATTTTTTATTTTTTAATGTATATAAGTACATGTTTTTTTAATTTAAGCTAATTAGCTTTTGTGTAATGATTATGTTTTCTCTTAAAATTTTCAGTTTCCTTTTATGAAGTTTGAATATTCAGGCTAATTTAGTTAATTAATTTCATAGGTAACACAGTTTAAATTTTTTTCTAAAGAAGTTAAAGCAAATTTCATTTTGTCAAAAAAAAAAAGTTAAAGCAAATTTCATACTTAATATTATAAGAATAATCCAAAAAAGGCTTGATAAAATTCACCATATCATTGCACCCAAAAAAAATTATTCACGGGTTACAACCAATTGAGATTGAATGTAGTGGAAGAGACTAGACTTTCATAACAAAGTGAACTAATATTTGAATCTCATCAAGAAAGGTAGAAGGAATCAAAAAATAATAATATACCAATTATATTTATGAGCAAAATCTGTATAGTCTCGAAAGGAAAATAAAAAATTGTATAGAAAGTAAATTGTTGAGTTTATTACAGAATCAAAAAAACATAATTATAATAAAGAAAATTCTAAAAAGAATTACCCATTTTTTTAAGGGGAAAAATAATTGCACATATAAGTATAAACATTTGAGACCATAGCAATGCCATATGATCCTAGCCAAATGATGGTCTTCAACAAGTTCAAGATGTTAAGAATTTTGGCCCTCTCTATACTATATGTTCTTCTGATTCATACTGCAAATGGAAAAGTTCACCATCACAAGTTTGTGGTATGTGTTTCTTAATTTCTCTATCACACTAACTAATGATGATGATAATGGTAATGCACAATTAAACTTTTTATGTTTTCTGCAGGTAAAATCTTCATCTTTCACAAGACTATGTAGTACCAAGAACATCTTGACGGTAAATGGGGAATTTCCTGGTCCAACATTGAAAGCTCATAGAGGAGATACGCTTATAGTCAAGGTTTATAACCAGGCAAATTATAACATAACAATACATTGGTATGTGGCTTACCAAACCATATAATTTGTACATTTTTTTTAAATTTAGTTTAAATATTTATCTAGTAATTTGACATGCACCAAAGTTATTTGTTTTCAAAAACAAAAGATTGAGTTCAGGTTAGATGCTGGTTATTGCATATGTATATTCTTTGGGCATAATTTGGGAGTGCTTTCTCCCTGGTGTCAATTTGAGTGGTTAGTTTAGTTTCTTAAAAAAAAATAAAAAAAATGGGAGTGCTACTTTTACATCCATTAATTTCTTTAAAATTACACCCTACCGGGGTTGTCAATTTGGACGGAAAAGAACGTTATTTTTCTCCCATATGAATGAATAAATGCAGATAAAAATATTTGTTTTCATTTGAATGAGAGTATTTTTTTTTTTTGGTTACATTTGAATGAGAGTAATTAAGAAAATAGAACACTATTTTTCTCACATACAAATGAAAAAATGCAGATAAAATGATTTACAGTGATGTTTAATGATGTGTTGTCCATACCGATTTAATGAGCATGACATGATAAATTATCAGTTTTTTAAACTCTTAAAAAATATAATATCACAGCACATAATTGTATAAAAAATAATAATTTACAGTATAAAAGTAAACTCTAATCTAATCTTTTTTTTACAAAATCAATATTTGTTGTTTCTTGTGCATAAAATATTCATTCCTTTGCGAAAGAGTAAGACTGAACTGTAAAAGTTTGGTAGAAATGCATTAGATTCATTGAAGGGATTGACATTTTTTTTTAAGGAGTTTAAGTATCAAAACTTGGATTGGAGTGTAATATGCATAACAAAACTTAGATTTATGATATATTGATGATGGAGTAATTTAAGTATTAGTATAAACTAATGTGTAAGACTTGTCAGTTCAATAATAGGACTTTCACTCCTCTAGAAATATTGTTCAAATTTCACATAAAACAATTGTAAAATAATCATTATCATCACAATTATTAATAATAGTTTATCTTCATTTTTTTTAAAACAGGACAACTTACTAATGTTAAATATTTGTTGATTTAGGGTCCGTTTGTTTTAGATTTTTAAAAAATCCATTTTGTTAAAAAAAATCATTTTTATCCTCAAAATGAAAAGCTATTTCAAGTAGCTTCAAGAGCTTTCAAATCTTTAAAAAAATGATTTTTATGATAGTAAACAAACAGAAATAGCTTTAGATTTTTTTTAAAAAATATCTAGATTCCTTTAACTCAAAATCTATTTATTTTTTTAAGTTGAAACAAACGCACCCTTAATCCCTCCTAATGTTCCAATATTACGTTGACCCGAATGAAATTGGATTAGTATCTCTTAAGTAAAGTCTAAGATTTTAACTTTATAGATAAAAAACGTGATTAGAAGAAGAGACTGTACTAAAAATAACCAATTAGGTTCTACGAAATAAAATAGTATTTTATTAAATAAATTCTCTTTCTGTGTTATAACTTATACGTGTTTTTTTTTATCTCTTATGTAATTTGGTTATATCAATGGTGTACATGTATCTATGCATCGTGGTCTAGTATATGATTAATTGGAAGTGTTTGGTTGCAGGCATGGGGCAAGACAAGTGAGGAATCCATGGTCAGATGGACCTGAATACATAACACAATGCTCAATTAAACCAGGAAACATGTTCAAACAAATTATACATTTGACTACAGAAGAAGGAACAATATGGTGGCATGCACATAATGGTTGGGCAAGAGCTACAGTTCATGGAGCTGTCATCATTTATCCCAAACATGGACACACTTATCCCTTTCCTAAACCTCATGCTGAGGTTCCAATTATACTAGGTACCCACTCCTTACCCTTGTTTTTATGGTTTAATACAGCTTTAATCCTTTTACTTGATCTCATTCATGTTTTTGGTCCTCATTTTTTTACTTTTCCTCCCATGAAATTTGATGTTGGATTTTGATGATGTGACAAGTGAGATACTTTATGTAACAAGTCAATTGATCACATGACAAGTCTAAGTAAATCGTAAATTATTGTTTACTAGTATTAACTAATTTTAATTTTATCAAAATATAAATTAATTTATATCACAAATACAACTAAATTTGATTCAAGACATTGTCTAAGTAAATTCTCACTTAATAATTCATTTCCATGTCATCAATTGAGGTATCAAGTAAGTATCTTCATATCACATTATAAAAAATCAACCATAAATGCATAGATGGGAAAAATATTGGACATTTTGAAAATTGAGGACCAAAATAAAAAATAAGACAAAATATTGGGATCAAAATTGTATTTAATCTTTTGTTTATTAGAGCAATTCTTATATTGACATTTTCATCATTGTGTAGGAGAGTGGTGGAAAGAACAAGTAATGGAAATTCCAAATGTAGCAAACAAAACTGGAGGAGAACCAATTCTATCAAATGCATATACCATAAATGGTCAACCTGGTTATCTATATCCCTGCTCCAAAAAAGGTGCACTCCCCTCCTACACTATCAAATCATATTTTAACGAATCAAAAAGAGTGTGTTAAAGGATGTGCCGTTAACATTCCTCTTGTCGGTATATATCATTATTAAACTCTACATACATTATGTATAAAAAAATTCTTACCTAAACATTAATTTTTCCTTGTGATATTTATAGAGACTTTCAAGATGACTGTGGACTATGGAAAAACATATCTTCTTAGAATGATCAATGCAGTAATGGATGAAGAACTTTTCTTTGCCATTAAAAATCACAAATTGACAGTAGTTGGTAAAGATGGATTATACTTAAAACCAATAAAAACAGATTACATAATGATCACACCTGGCCAATCTATGGACATTCTATTGGAAGCAAATCAACCTCTTGGTCATTATTTCATGGCTGCAAGATCATACTCTAGTGCTTTTGGTGCTGGTTTTGACAACACAACCACAACAGCTTTACTTATATATAGTCATTCTCATCACCATCATCACAAAAAAAAGCCAATTCTTCCTCAACTTCCTCCTTACAACAAAACACAAGCATCAACTAGCTTCACAAAGAAATTCAGAAGCCTTGCTACAAAAACTCACCCAATAAATGTTCTTACAAAAGTTGACACACATTTGTTGTTCACAATTTCTGTTAATTTGCTCAACTGTACTCAAGATAAACCTTGCACCGGTCCGTTCGGCAAAAGGTTTGCAGCTAGTGTGAACAACATTAGTCTAGTGCATCCATATATTGATTTTCTAAGTGCCTATTATTATAAAATCCCTGGTGTATTTGAAATGGATTTTCCAAGAATTCCAACAAGGGAATTCAATTACACAGCTGATAAATTACCAGAATATTTTTTGAGTACATCATTTGGCACAAAGGTGTTGGTTTTGGACTATGATGTAAGTGTTGAGCTTGTGCTGCAAGGGACTAATGTGTTAGCAAGTGATAATCACCCTGTTCATTTGCATGGATATAGTTTTTATGTAGTTGGTTGGGGTTTTGGGAATTTTGATCCTAAAAAAGATCCCAAAAACTATAATCTTATTGATCCACCAGAGGAAACCACAGTTGGAGTACCAAATAATGGTTGGGTTGCTATCAGATTCAGGGCCAATAATCCAGGTGAAGTTTTTCAAAATTTATTCATATTGAAATTGATTGCAGAATATTTGGTTTTAGTTTTCAACGTAAGGACTAAAATAAGTATTATACGAACGAATATTAGTATAAATAAATTTTACAAGAGCTAAAATAAATTACCGAAGACCAAAAGCAAAATGCGATATATTTGTAAAGACTAAAAACAAAAATGATATACTTGCTATGACTAAAAACGAATGTGAACCAAATTAAAATTATAATATTGTATTTGATTTGTATATTAATATTTGATTATTATGATCAGGTATGTGGTTGCTGCATTGCCATATAGAGCGACATGCTACTTGGGGAATGAGTATGGTGTTTCTAGTAAAAGATGGTCCTAATCCTCAAACACAAATGCTTCCACCCCCTAAGGATTTACCCAAATGTTAAGACTTGTAGTAATAGTCTCATTTATGTACCAATGTAGTAATATTTAGCTTCAAAAATGAAGAAGGATATAGTCTTGTTATTGTGTTTGATTCAAAAGTGGAAAAGGAGCTCAAATACTTGAATTGAATATTGATGGGGTTTTGACCCCATCTTGCTTGTTAACACATAGATTGCTTGAATGAATGATGAGAATTTCCAAGCCTATAATTTAATGTATTTGAGCTCCAAAACAGAATTGTTTATGATATATCATGGAAATTCAAGAGATGGATTGAAAGATACAAAAAAGGGATGAAGTGCATGTGCTAGCTAACACAACTTTCACTTAAATCATTGTTGGTGAGAATTTGAGCCTAAACGTTATTATTTTCTTTCATATGTGCATGGCACACATCTAAATACGCCTCTTAAAAAATTGAATTCACTATTCTTCTTGAATGTATGTGCTTGCAATGCTTGAATGGAATTCATGAGCCTTCAATGACCCTTGAATATCTTATATATTCAACGTAGTTAAATCACTCGACTCTTCGATTTCTATGATGACATGATTGAAGAAAGGTGTCATTGTCCTCATTATTTTCTCAACGATCACTTGATCAGTGATGTTCTCGACACAGTTTTTCATTGAGGGCACTAGTGTTTGAAGCCTTGCTACATACACAACAATCTTTTCATCCTCCACATCTTCATAAGCTCATATTGTCTTCTAAGTTATTGCAATTTCCCTTTCTTAACTTTGTCACCACGTTCATAGTACTTGACCATTAAATATCATGCTTCCTTTGAACAAGACGTTGTATGAGAAATCTTGTCAAAATTGCCAGCTTCAACACTTTGATGTATAAAGAATGGATTTGCAATCTTTCTTCTTTGCATCTTCATGAGCAGTTCTTTGAACTAATGAAGGGTTTGCATAAAGTTCTTGTTGGGACACATGAAGTGTTATGGTGTGAATTAAAAAAAATTCTCATGTCAATTTTCTCAATTAGTGCTCATTTATAATGTGAGATCAAGCCATTGATTTTCTAACGGTCAACTAATCCTAGCCATTGGATTTGTAACTTATCTTTGGCTCTTCACCTATAAATTGAGCTCCTCTCCCTCACTTCTTCTTACACCAAAAGTCCTCTTGAGTTGTCAAAGAACTTTTCTCTCTTCTCTCTCCTTTAGCTTGTGTTGACGAGCTATTCTTTTCTTCTCCCTCTTTTTCCGTCCCTTCGGATTTAAAGAGTGTTCTTAAGGCCATAGTCCCTTCGGTTTATAATGTCCCTTCGAAATTAAGAATGGTCTTAAGAACATAGTTCCTTCGGTAAAAATTTTCCCTTCGAAAATAAGAGTATTCTTAAGATCAAAGTCCCTTTCGAGATAAAGCGTCCCTTCAGAAAATAAGAATGATCTTAAAAATATAATCCTTGTTTTATATTTTATGCCCTTGGAGAAGTTAGAGGTTACAGTAGTGAAAACACCATATTAGAGTGGTCATAGTACCATATAAGAGTGGTCTCAGTACCATAATAGAATGATATCAATACCATATTGAAGTGGTCTTATCACCATATTTGAAGGTGTATTTCTAGAACAGATCCTATAGTGAAATAGGACTCTGATACCGTTGTAGCTGGACTGTTTTATCCTGGGGGCGTCGTGGTTGATAGTCTACTCGCACAATTTTAGGCAGTGCCACGAAACGTCTTAAAGAGAGCGACCTAGTCCGCGACTCAGCCTAACTCTTCGGTGACAGAAAATATTTTTTAACTAATTTTGATTATTGTTCCAACAATTTTAAGACGTTCCCTTCTACCAAGTCTATCGAAGAAATTACTAGTTTTTGTTTGTTGTTTGTAAGTACAACAAAGATAAAACGGCTATAGAAATACCTCGGTTAGAAGTACCTTGGATCAATCTCACTAAGTTGAGAAGACCTTAAAGAAATATAAATACTTTGACTGCAAACATGCTTGCACACCATATGATCCAGGTGAAAAACTATTTAAGAACACTGGTGAAAGTGTGAGAGCATCATTGGTAACCTTAAGTATGTCATTGATTGCACTAGACCCGACATTGTCTATGTCGTGGGAATGTTGTGCAGGTTTGTCAGTAGACCTAGTAATAGTCATTGGAAAGCTATTGATAGGGTCGTAAGACTCCTAAATAGAACCATGAACCTTGGATTACATTACCAAAGATTTATGTTGTCTTGGGAGGATACACAGATGCAGATTGGAACATCTTATAAGATGATTCCAGAGTGACCAGTGAACATATATTTAATATCTATGAAAGAGTTGTTTCTTAGAAAAGCTAAGAAACAAAATATATTGGCTCAGTCTACTTCAAAGTCTGAGAAGATAGCCCTAGCGACAGCTAGTGAGGAAGCAAGTTGGTTAACATGCTTGCTAGCAGAGATTCCCTTATGGGAAAACAATTGGCAGTTGTGTTGATCCATAGCTATAGTACCGCAGCTATTGCAAAAAATTGAGAACCGCTATTATAACGGTAAGAGATGACAAATACGTCATAGAACAGAACTGTTAGAGAGATACTCTACACATGGACTGTAAGAGTGGATCATGAACACACTTATGAAAATTTAGCCGATCCTTTGACGAAAGGACTAGCTAGAGAGAAAGTCCATAACACATCAATGAAGATTGGACTAGTGCTTATGGAATCACTCATGATGGTAACCCGACCTAAATGACTGGAGATCCCAAGAAATAGGTTCAATGGGTAATAACAAGTCGTGAAGTGGTATGAGGTGAACATGCTATAATAAATCACAAGACACATGATTCCTGAAGCGATAAGAGGTTGAGATAATAGAAACTCTTAATGAGATCTATAATCTATGTTAGCTACAAGAGTACTCTTGATAGACTCACCTTTGTGAATGTGGAAGTGGAGGTCGCTTCCTATGGAATTCTATAGGCAAAATTCCTAGAGCGTTCACTAAACCGGGATTGACGTGCAAGGCCTTTAATGCATGGGCTTTTTGATAATACACCTAAGAAAAGGTTGTGTATGGTTTGATGTCAGAGATAGAGTTCAAGACTACGAGTCACTCTAGTAAAATCTGAATCATATTCACTACGCAAAGGTTCAAGTTATAGACACTTTCGCTTATGCACAATCTTAGAAGGCAAAGGTTCAAGTCGTAAGACACCTTGGCTTATGCTATCTTAATAGAAAATAGAAACCTCTAAAGTCATTTTTTAAATTTAAGTGGGGGATTGTTGGAACACATGAAGTGTTATGGTGTGAATTAAAAAAAAAAATCGCATGTCAACTTTCTCAATTAGTGCTCATTTATGATGCGAGATCAAGCCATTAATTTTCCAACGGTCAACTAATCCTAGCCATTGGATTTGTAACTAATCTTTGGCTCTTCACCTATAAATTGAGCTCCTCTCCCTCACTTCTTCTTACACCAAAAGTTCTCTTGAATTGTCAAAGAACTTTTCTCTCTTCTCCCTCATTTAACATGTGTTGACGAGCTATTATTTTCTTCTCCCTCTTTTTCTGTCCCTTCGGATTTAAAGAGTGTTCTTAAGGCCATAGTCCCTTCGGTTTAAAATGTCCCTTCGGAATTAAGAATGGTCTTAAGAACATAGTCCCTTCGGTAAATTTTGTCCCTTCGAAAATAAGAGTATTCTTAAGATCAAAGTCCCTTTCGAGATAAAGCGTCCCTTCGAAAAATAAGAATGATTTTAAGAATATAATCCATGCTTTATGTTTTATGCCCTTGGAGAAGTTAGAGTGGTGAAAACATCATATTAGAGTGGTCATAGTACCATATAAGAGTGGTCTCAGTACCATAATAGAGTGGTATCAATACCATATTGGAGTGGTCTTAGCACCATATTTGAAGGTGTATTTCTAGAACCGATCCTATAGTGCAATAGGACTCTGATACAGTTGTAGTTGGGCTGTTTTATCCTGGGGGCGTCGGGGTTGATAGTCTACTTGCACGATTTTGGGCAGTGCCACGAAACATCTTAAAGAGAGCGGCCTAGTCTGCGACTCAGCCTAGTAATCTCTTTGGTGACAGAAAATATATTTTTTAACTAATTTTGATTATTGTTCCAACAATTTTAAGACGTTTCCTTATGCCAAGTCTACCGAAGAAATTACTACTTTTTGTTTGTTGTTTGTAAGTACAACAAGGATATAACGGCTATAGAAATACCTTGGTTAAAAGTATACGATGAAGTGTAAGAAGGCAACCGCTGTTTTGCAGGGTTACCTAACTGGATAACAATCATTGTTATGAATACTAAGATCAACTTTTTGGTAGATCAAATGAGAGACTTTTTTGTCTAAGAAATTTCTATGATGGAAATTAATTTGTGAAAAAGATTTTGGTAGTAATTAATTTCTACTAAGAAATGGTTGAATTTTTTTTTTGTTTTACTACATGTTTTAATGCAAATTATTTACGTCCAATGTTGTATGTAAAATGTTTTCAAAATTTTGACAATACGACATGACATTAAAGCATTTGATTTATAGAATTTAATGTCTTATATAAGTGACATGAGTTGACTTCAAAGCATTGACACATTTGAATTATTTTGGAATTCAATAACTTGAGTAAACATGATTTGATTTCATTGATTGATATAATTTTGGTAGACATTTACGATATGCGACAAATATCATGCATTAAGTTGTCTAATAAAACTAAAATAATAACGTGATATTTGACTTTGCACATTGCAATTCATATTTTTCATTTTCAAGATTATATCGAAGAATGAAATATGACTTTTCAATGTCATATTCAAAAGAAAAAAATATGACTTTTTCAGTCCAAGTTAAAAAAAATAATCAAGCAGTCACATAAATCAATATTTAGATAATCTATATATTTAGATTTAATTCATTATGATGTATGCGACCTTGATGATGACTTGACTAGATATGAAAATATATTTTATCACTTTTATCGATGGCTATTAAGACTATACTTTAGTATATCTCGTGGAAAATAAAAGTGATACGCTTAACAATTTCAAAGTTTTTGTAACTGAAATCGAAAAGTCAATTCAATAAGAAGATCAAGTGATTTGGTATTGATAGAAACGCAAAATAATTTCCACACTTCAATGAGTTTTATAAATGAAACGAAATTATTCATGAAACAACTGCATCTTACTATCTTGATATGAACGGTAAAGTGGTTATAAAGGATATACTATTTACCGAGTCAGTTGTTGTCGTCATGCTTAATTATAGAAGTGCATCTCATTGTTGGGAAAATTTTATCAACTAATTGATTTGTGCTAAATAGAATACCTTAATCTAAGAACAAAATTTCTAGGTATGAAATTTTGAAGAAAAGACAATCTCTCTTGTCTTATTTTTTTAGACTTTTGTTCCGTCTAGAAATCGAATTTTGGTTCTCTAGAACGATTCATCCATTTAGTGAAGCTTGTTAACCACATAAGGTCAATCACTTGGATTTTTTTAATATAAAATGAAAGTAAATAACTTAAATCATTCTAAGAAATTAGCCATTACAATATTTAGTATTGTGAATTGATTCTCAAATTGCTTGAATAAATCAACAAAGAGAAACAACCTACCAAACTTAGTTGAATGAATGCTTTATTAATTAAAGAAACTATAAAAACATAATTACTATATCATATATTTCAAATTAAAAAAAAATTAATTTTGAGTATCAGATAAATCACATAATGATTTTTTATCATCGTCGTAAACTAAGCATGACTCCAAACTCTTGGATTCATCCATTTCAATCACAAACAACAACACCAACTACTACCATGAACCATCACTATATTTTACAAAAACAAATATCTAACTTTCTCATTTTTCATGTATTAAATATGATTTTCTTAAAAATATTGTACTAAATATGACTTCTTTTTTTTTGCGCAATTAAATATGACTATTTGAATACATAATGTGAAAGTGAATATTATATATGTTAGAATTCAACGTGGTTGTAAGTTTTAACAGCTAGTACATTTATATAATACTAGCGAAAAGACGGGTTTTTTTTTCTGCGTTAAAGTTTGAAAATTATGAACAGTTTTTATTTTATTTTATGAAATTTTGATTTTGATTGAAACTAAAAATACAAATGTTTGTTACTTTCAAGTTATAACAAACCAAATTAACCATGATTATCTATTTCAATGACACCGATAATATAACAAAAAAAATATAGAGCCCGATTGTTATAGCTTTTTTAAGAAAAAAAATCACTTATTTTAAAAAAATAATCACTTTTATGAGTATTGTATCCGTTTGTTACAAAAAAAATTTAAAAAACAGAATCTAAAAATAATCTAAAAACAGGTTCAAATGAAAAGCTGTTACGAGCAGCTTAAAATAAAATAGATTTTTTTTATAGGAGACAGAAAATATAATTTAAAACATTAAACTAATTTTGTAACAAAAAATCCCTTTTATATAGTTGTATCCAAACAAATTAGATTATTTGTTTAAAAAAGGTGATTTTTATCACAGTAAACAAACGCAAAATAGATTCTGACTTTCCATATAATCTCTAAAATATAATCTCTAAATTATTTTATATCAAAATCACTTTTATTTTAATCCGTAACAAACGGGTCCATAATCTAAATTCTTTTTTTTTTAATGACACCAAAAACAATCTTTATTATAGAAAAAGTTGTTTAAGTATATAACTGGGATAATGAAAAAGTAAGTATAAATACACTCATCTAGTTCGTTACACTTTTTAAATGATAAAGGGGAAAAAATCAGACATATATATATATATATATATATATATATATATATTCATATCGTGTTTGTTACATTTGTTTTAATATTTAAATTTATTCTTATATGTTTGTTACATGTGTTATTTGTATTGAAAATTGAGGGTATTTTTGGAAGGAAAAATCCAACCCAAAAGTGTTAAAAGGGATAGTTTCCCTATATCTAAACACTCTTTTTAACTAAAAATTTATCTCTAAATATAAACACTCAATATTTTTCCTAATTGTCTAGAGGGAAGTAATGCCCTCCAAAGCCTCTTCATCATACATATAATCAAATGGATCGATGCTTTCCAAATCCTCCGTGACATTAATTTTCGCCACACCACACATTTCCGAGACAAGATGTTACTCACACAAGATGTTACTAACATTGAAGTATGGATGCCATAATTGATCCTCAAGTGGCCTAATAATTTCTCTCGAAAAGTTTGAAATCTACATAGTTTAGTTTTTGAGAGTAAGATAAACATGTTTCCCATGGAGAAAGCTAAATGGTAATTAATGAACTCATTGTGCCTGCTTTTCGTTGAAATAATGTATGAAGTCAACGTTTTTGGAATACGACGTTTTTGTTGTAGACCAATAACAGGTTACCAAGACCAATTTTGATTTATTGTATATTCCTTCTGAAAATTTGGAATAGCAAAGCGTAGGTTATGAAAATTTGAATTTATTGTATAAAATCTTCGGGGCGAACATTCATACTATAAATTCTTTTCTTTGTTTCTTTATGTGTCGAAGAGGTGCAATTACCAGAATCATCCAAAACAAATAGAATATTTTTATATAAAAAGAGGTTAAATCTTTTAGGAAATTTTTTAGAACAAAAAATATTGTTACAAATTTCTTAATTTTTTAAGTATTTTGTTTATTTACTACTGTGTTTCTCCTGCATTGTCGAGTTATAAATATATATATATTTTAACAAGCTAAAATGAGATTATATATTAACCGATAGGCTCTCCCCAATACAAGAAGTGCATACGGAACAACACAACTTTGTCCTTGTGATCTTAACTCAGTTGGTATGGACAATCCATAATACGGAACAACACAGAGAACCAAAGTTAAATTACAATAATAACCTCAAACACTCGACAAGATTGCCTTAAAAACAATGTAGGGTTAACCCATCATTGGTGTATATAAAGATCTAAACCAGACTACATTACTTTCGGCCAAAAATAAGATATCAATTTAATTTTATCAAACAATTTAGACACTGTCTCTTCCTTGTCCTGAAGACAACGTGAATTTTGTTCTAGCCAAATAATGATCAAACTAAGTAACAAGGTTAATTAGATTTCTATTTAGATAATTGATTATTTAATTAATTGATATGAGCTCAATATGAGTGGATGTCTGGATGACCGAAATAATGGGAACCTAATGGTCATTGCACTATAAGAGGGGTTCCAATGCACTGTACATTACATACTTTCTCTTCTCCCAATACGAAGAGAACCTGAGGCATAAGCTCATATTGTCTTCTAAGTTATTCATTGAGGGCACTAGTGTTTGAAGCCTTGCCACATACTTAACCATCTTTTCATTCTCCCCATCTTCATAAGCTCATATTGTCTTCTAAGTTATTGCAATTTCCCTTTCTTAACTTTGTCACCACGTTCATAGTACTTGACCATTAAATATCATGCTTCCTTTGAACAAGTTGCATGAGAAATATTGTCAAAATTGCCAGCTTCACACACTGTGATGTATAAAGAATGGATTTGCAATCTTTCTTCTTTGAGCAGTTCTTTGAACTAATGAAGGGTTTGCTGAAAGTTCTTGAACTCCATCTTGTCACCACCTCAAGAACATCTTGAAATCTGAATAGCGCATTCATTTAGATTTGTCTTTTCCCCAATTCTTGTCATCAAGAATTGGGAGTGGGCCTGGAAAATCATTATCACCAGCCATATTTGCTCGGTTGATAATAAATTCTTAATCCCAAAATTTGTGTACTCTACAGTCATGAACCAGAGGGCTTATAATACCAATTTGTTAGTGCAAGAGTGTTTCTTGCATTCTAAGAAACTAAAGAAATGGACTAAATTGAGAGAGATGAGCGAAGTGTGTGTGTGTGAACTATATATTTCTTTTTAAGCAAAATTGGAGAAGGTTGCGTCATGTTAGCACATTGACATCTCAATCATGTTGGTACCCCAATGCACCACCAATCCTATACAGTATGTCTAAAAGTACTATTAATATTGCAAAGGAAAACAAAATATTATTAAACCAAACCCATCAAAACAAGATCAACAAAAGCGATAAGAAGGTAAACCAACTCTGTCTCTAAAGAAACTTTCTCTAGAACAACAACAAGGTAATTGATCCCACCAAACCTTTAACAAAAAAGCCAACATGGGTTGTCTCTCTGCACAAGTATTCTTATCTCTATAAATATGAGAAAATTTCAAAGGAAATTTCCCAATGATATCAAGACAATTTTCCATTTGACCATGAGGAGGGAGTCACGTTATTGATTATAAACGAGATTGGTCATATGGTATAATGGTACGATCACACAAGTATTTATAGACTTGAGCTATTACTTGAATAATAGGTAATCTAACTAATTCTTAACAAACAAGCTAATTACTAACTAACTCTACCTCTAACTACCTATAGTAGTTGAACTAAACAAAAACAATAAACACATAATTTTAATCTATGAACTATCTTCACCGAATTTGCACAAAAATTATAAAGGAATTAAAAATGCAAAAACAATCAAATCGAAATAGAGACAGAAATAATGACGTAGAAGTAAGTGGAAATTGGAGTGAATTAATATAACAAATTGAACTAACCAGTAATGTGAAGCACAACTTCTATTTGATGCTATTTTACACAGTCGTTTTGTTTTTCAAATATATCTGACGGGAAATATATATATATTTGTATAATAATTAAATGTAAAAGTGTAACTGGCATGAAACTGTTATTGGATAGTTAAGGATAAAAGATAAAATTGTAAGGAGCATATTTTAAAATAAAGAGAATTTGATCCAGAGAATTTCTTCTACGTGGTTATGCTTAATTATCAAGAGAAGTACCCAAAAGATAAGTATCTCACTACAACATAAAACAAATCCTAAAAATAACATCACAAGATAGGACAACACAACATATAACACAATAACGTACGATAAACTTTAATGGTATTGAACATTTTTTTTGTCTTAAACGATGTTTGGTGGAAAAAATAATATTATTTTGATATTTTAAACAATTTGTACTTACTTGTATTAAAAAGTTATGTTGTGATTTAATGAGGGACAAAAACTATCTTGCCCCAGTTTATCTTGTCCCTCAAAAAATTTTACAATCAAACATAATAGATTGAAGTTTTCATGTATCTTATTTTTTTTAGTAGATCAAACGCAACCTAAATTTCAATAGATAGTGTGGAGTTATGTAACAATAATTAATGATGGTGTTGATTCGTAGAATTAATTGTAATTTGGAAAAACTTAAGATACAGTAATTTTAACTCACGAACATGTAATTTGATTGATGTGTGTACTGCTTGGTCTAACCCACCGTCATGTCTTCCTTGAAAACGTGACTTTGCAAAATGTAAATTGCTCTTTTCACTATCATTGTTGCAGCTACCTGCCGCTGGAGGTATTTTCGTATCTTCTTGGTGTTTTGGAGCAGAAATGATATTGGGAAGAGCAATTTTCATGCAAAATTTATATTTGTCAAATCTTACAATCACATCACGGGCTCTCGATTTGTGACAATTGGTGTCAGAGCTTGTTTGTGTCTTTCATGTGTTTGTAATTTGTTCTGCATATAGACAATTGTTGATGTCTTTGTTTTGTGCTCATATTTTGGTTTCAAATTCTTGCATTTGTGCAAACTAAAATAATGGTACCCATCTCTTATTCATATTATTATAATTGTTTCGTTTGTCTATGGTGGCGGAGCTTGAATAAAAAACTTGGGTTGTCAAAGATTAAAAAATTTAAGCTATAAATATACAAAAATAGTGCTACCAATATACATGTAAATAAAAAAAAAATTGCTCAAAAAAAAGAAGAAGATATACATGTAAAATAAGTCAATATAAAGCAAGACACTTCCCTGCATAAGAAACAAATAAATCTAATAAACATCACAATAAATAACACAAGATAACTTCATTGACTACTTTCTTGAAAACTGACCAAGTCGTGGTTAAACAACTAAATTTATTCTTTTTTGTTAATATTTTTCGGTGTTAATCTTCCGGTTTCTAGGGAAAAGAGGCCCCAGTAATCTGAAGTTCGGCCATGAGGTATACAAAGTTTGGCTAAAAATCGTTCTGCCCAGGAATCGAATTTGAAAATCGTTCCGCCCAGGAATCGAATTTAAGTTCTCCAGAATGATTCAACCTTTTGGTGAAGCTCGCTAACCTCTTAAGTCCAATCACTTGGATTCTTTTTTAATATAAAATGAATTGTAAAGTAAATAACTTAAGTCATTCTAAAAAATTAACCATTACAATATTTATATCATGAATTGATTCTCAACTTGCTTGTATAAATCAACAAAGAGAAACAACCTGCCAAATCTAGTTGAATGAATGCTTTATTAATTAAAGAAACTATAAAAACATAATTAATATATATCATATATTTCAAATTAAAAAATTAATTTTGAGTATTAGATAAGTCACATAATTGATTTTATCTCATTGTCTTAGGGGGGTGTATTGGATAAGGATTTTAAAGGACAATTTTTGCTTAAAAAAGTCTCAAAGATTTTAAAAGATTTTGTAGGATTTGAATGACTTTCATGATTTTAAAAGACTATCAGGATTTTCAATTTGGATTTCAATGGATTTACATCATAAGATTTTATGGATTTATAAGATTTCAAAAGATTTTATGAATTTTAAGGACTCATTGAAAATAAATTATTACAACACACTCTCTATCATAATATTTTCAGTGCATACTCTTATTTTTTATTTTATTTTTATGAGAGATAGAGAAAGGGGGAAGAGAGGAGGGAGAGAAAGGAGAAAAGAGAGGAAGAGAGAGAGAGAGAGAGAGAGAAGGGAGAAAAGAGAGAAGGGAGGAGAGAGAGAGAGAGACGAAGAGAGAAGGGAGAGAGAGGAGGGAGAAAAGAGATGAGAGAGAAGGGAGAAGAGAGAAAGAATAAGAGATAAGAAAGAGATAGTAAACTTTTAAAGAAAAACAATTCCAAGAAATCTTATGTCTTCATGGAAGACTTTTTCTTGTTAAAATTTCACTAGAAAATCCCACAAAATCCATCAAAATCTAATTTATTATATAATCCTTTGAAATTTGAATGATTTTGAATACCATGAGACTTTTTTTAAGTGATGAAAAGTCTTGATTGAATACCTCAAGACTTTTTTAAAATGACAAAGAATCTTGATTGAATACCACAAGAC
>Ga0228710_1004819_pt1 | contig 21201 bp, 10 predicted proteins | sample MedpolnodulmetaG_FD_177995 | JGI IMG/M metagenome (GOLD analysis project Ga0228710, IMG submission 177995) | Root nodule microbial communities from Medicago polymorpha collected in Santa Monica, California, United States - pink nodules | ecosystem: Host-associated > Plants > Roots > Nodule... | reverse complement strand
GGGTTTGTACTCACTAAGACATATGGAACAAACATTGTCAATGGATTTAGGCAATTGTCCACTCTCTGCTAGTTGAATCTTTGGATATTGTTCTATCCTTGAATGATCAAGTCCAAACACAAACCAAGGGGGTTCCCGATCACTTGGTTCTATAATGATAATTGTTTGTGTTTGTTGGATATGGTTTTGCTGTCTATCTTTACATAGGGATAGAGTTACCCACATGAAGAGCAAAATTCCAGTTATTCCCCATACTACTTCAAAAAAGTAGATATTTCCATGCTTTGGACTTGGAGTTGTAGGATTGCTGCCTATAGAATTAGAACTTAGTATAAGTTTTTGCAATTTATCTATACATGTATATTATCAACAAAAACATATATAAATGTGTTATAGAAAGTTACCTGGCATATCAAAGTAACTGTAACAAGTAACACCAAGACCCCTATCCGATGCAAAGCCACAATATTGTGGTGCTTTGCAACCACAGAGAGGTGTATTCCACCGCAACATTAAATTAGAGTAAAGTCCTTCCATGATAACCATTGGTTGACCGGATTTATCTTTAACTGGAACCTTAGCAGATCCAATCTCATGACACGATGGATTCCACAAATTACCAAGAAGTGATTGTAACGCATACATGATCAAATAGTTGTCATTGCTTAGACAAGGTATATTATTAGGAAGATGATCAAACATTGGTTCCTTTGCATTTTTAGTACAGTTGAGAAATGTTACGTTTTCATAATGAGTACTTTGAAGAAATCTGTCCCGTTGGAAAAGTGAATCATAGTTGAGGTGTATGTTTTGAAGGAACCTTCTTGGTGGACAATCATTAGGATCATCCATCCATATTCTTTGGCTCTCATAGGATATATTTTTGATAACATATTCTGTTCCATTTGAGAGTGTAATCAAAGGTTGCTTATTATTTTTGCAATAAACTTCAAATCCTGGGTACACACATCGATCACTTTGATTATTGTTAATTTGATTTTCTTCTCTTAATTGGAAAGGGAACTCAAAAAAAAGTTCTAACTCTTGGGTTCCGCAGTATCGTCTCTTGTCACAAATTGGAGGTCTGAATTTTTTTTTGAGGTGAGGAGTTGTGCTTTTTGTTGAGTGAAAAAGCAAGAGAACCATGGAAAATATGAAAGAAATTTTCAAAGTAGCCATTAGACATGAGAGTACATGTGGTGTGTGTGAGTCACTCTATAATGGGACGAGACATAAAGTTTGGATATTCCAATCAATGCCTACTTAATCCTAGTATTACTCGTCCAATATTACTTTCCTTATGTGTCCATTTGGATTATGTATATTGTCCCTTTTATCTCAAAGAATTTTAGTTCTTCAATGGACTACTACGAAGGAACATGCGATATAAAAGTTCAATGATAGCACGAACTCCAAATATTCTTAGGTCTATTGTTCTTTGAGAATGGAGTAGTATATGATAAGAGTCATGCTATCTCTAAAAATAAAATAAAAATAAGAGTTTTGCTGATAGCTGTTAAGAAAAAAAAAAAGTCTTGCTAACAAGTTGATTTAGGAGGAGGGTATTTCCTAAAATGAATAACTCTAATGGTGCTTAAATCTCAACCTATAATTGCACTATCTCTCATTTTTAATACTAAAAACACATTTTCTCACGGGTTAAGATCCTCACCTATTTAATGGAGGGTTTAGATAACACATGAGAAAAAAATGGAGACAATCCCCTTTTGCCTTTAAGGTGTTTGTTGAGAAAACAAAAAGTAGAAGTTTTACATTCAAAACAACAACTTTTAAATATTTAAAAGGTTGAATATAATTTCTCACAATTTTTCAAGAGAATAATTCTTTTTTAATTTTCTTACCAATTGTCATAAGGGCGCTCTTTAACATTTTCTATAAATAAATAAAAATCAACTAAACTCAATTACAACCAAAATTACAAGTGTCTCTATTTAATTTTTTTAATCATGTTGTCTAGTTGTAAGAATTTAACTATTTAAAGTAAATAAGTGAGAAATCTTAAGTTTGAATCATGAATGGCCCTGTATATTGTAATTGTCTTTACCAACTTAACTGTGTTTACGGGAACAAAGCGTAACACATTTTTATTTATTGTAAAAAATAACGAGTTACCACTTTTCCATTATTGTATGCAAATGAGTCACTAAAAAGCATAGTTGAAAGATACAACTTATAAACGAGACAATTTCACGTTATTCTATGCAAATGAGTAACTAAAAAGTATTGTTGAAAGGTATAGTTTATAAACCAGCAATTGTTTATCACTAATCAATGTTTAATTTTTTTCTTCATATCTTTTAAATAAAAATAAAAATAATTATAACATACCAATTATAAAAACAAAACTCTGCATATTTTCATTCATTTTAAAAAATAATAAATTGTCAATTGTCAACTTTGCCTTTTTTTTTGATACGCCACTTCATTGTTTTCACATTGATTTCTTGAAAATAAATTACTGAAAGTATCATTGAAGCCTACAATTCATCAATGAAACTACTGTTTATCACTAATCAATTAGGTGTTTTTTTTTATTTCTACTAAATAAAAATGAGAGTAATTACAGTATGCTACTTTTTTTTTGAAGTACTTTACAGTATGCTACTTATAATGTATTATAGAAATCATACACAAAACAAATGTGTATTACTAATTAATTATTTACGGTAAGTGTTTTTTTTAATATTTTTTATATGAAAAGAGAACAATTATAATACACCAATTATAATTTTTTCACACTTTATTATTTTCACGTTGTTTTTCTTTACATGAACCACTAATGAATGTCGTTAGAGCGTACAATTATTACACACATCAATTGTTCGTCACTAATCTAATCAATTAGTTAATTTGGTTGCCTAGTTAGGCACATCAATGACCTACGTCCGAGGGAGAAAGAGCCTGTTAATCCACTGTCAATGAGTTTCTTACAAATAGATACAAAAGAGATTACAAGAAATTAATTTCAACAAATTCTCCATGAACAACATAATTTCTACCTGTTTTTCAATTTTTTTCCTTTGAACAAGAGACTCGAAGGATTTCACTTTTTCAAAGTGTTTACAATGTTTTTCAACCCAGAAATCTCATCAAAAGTCACTCAACTTTTAGTCTCTAAATTTCTTAAAAGTTTCCTTGTACTTGAGACGGTTGTGCGCCTTCCGTATGGCTCCATGCGCAAAGCGTATCAGGCAGTACCGGAATCCCTAAAAATGGTGAGACTCCTTAACAAAAGGTGTCTTATTGTGCTCCATATAGAACTAGCTCCAAAAGAGATAACCTATTGGGAAAAAAAGTTTGTATATAATTGTTCGTGTCTGATGTTTAGTCTCATTTAATACAATTCGATACATTTAATTAACCTAACATAAAACTTAATGAAGGTAAGAAAATTACTATCGAGTATCGACAAGAAAAAAAGTTAATCATATGAACATTATGATGAAGATTGATATAAATTGTAGAAAGAGGCACAAAGAGATAATCAAAGCACATGCATCACTCAGGCAAATTTCTACATAAAGGGCAAGTAGCATTCATCTTGAGCCACACATCTATACAATCTGCATGGAAATGATGATTACATTGAGGTATACTTCTTAATGTCTCCATGGGTTTGTACTCACTAAGACATATGGAACAAACATTGTCAATGGATTTAGGCAATTGTCCACTCTCTGCTAGTTGAATCTTTGGATATTGTTCTATCCTTGAATGATCAAGTCCAAACACAAACCAATGAGGTTCCTGATTACTTGGTTCTATGTTCGTAATTGTTTGTGTTTGTTGGCTATGGTTTTGCTGTCTATCTTTACATACGGATAAAGTTACCCACATGAAGAACAGAAGTCCAGATATTCCCCATACTACTGGAAAAAAGTATATATTTTTAGCCTTTGGAGCTGTAGCATTCCCACCTACATTGCAATTTATTTATATAATGAACAAAATTAAAATAAAATAATTAAACATCGATGTTTGTCATACAAATAGTAATTCAAATTTGTGTTCATCATGTCCATTTTTTTTAAACAATGAATTTAAATCATATTAAACAAACAATAGATAATTTTAAAATGGCTTTGTTAACATGTTTGGGTGTGTTTGTTGCGAGGTTTCTAATGTTATTCACAGAAATACAAGATTAGGAATGTAATGTATGTTTATTTCAGTTTTTGAAAATTTGTTATAGCAATTTTTTATTTTCAGAAATGTTAACTACACATGATTTCTACACTTTTATTCTCATGCTAATATAAGGTGGGAATCTAACATTCCATTTAGAATAAAATTCAACTTAGTATAACTTTCCACTACCACTCACATTTATCTGCATTTTTATATTAAATAAATTTAAAAGTATTCCGACGAAATTTAAATTTTAACAAATCACATGAGTAAGAATGTTATTCCAGAAAATAATATTATTGGGAACATCATTACAAAGGAATGCAATTTCATACCTCAAAACAAACACCCTTAGTATTTGTCGGTGTTATGTATTATGCTATAAGTAATTATTTGTGTCAATCTAGGTTATATGTTATGAATCTCACGCAAATAGATAAAAGTTTTCAATAAAATTCTTAAGTCATGAAATGTTCTTAACCTAATGAATTAGTTTTTTGGATTGAACTCTACTCATGAGCTCAAGTCCTAATAATTGGACGAAAATGGATAATTTTAGGGTGAATTGGAGAAATTTTGGAAGCCTAAAGAATAACTTTCGACTCTTAAAATGTGTAACAATGTTATGAATTTCATCATATTGAATAGATAAAATAAATGTGATAAAATATGTTGTTATAATATTCTTAATATTAAAAATATATTAATCATAAGCATTAATTTATCGGTGGATTCTAGGATGAAAGTTATATTAAGTCCCTCACCGATGTACCATTTAAATTGGCCATTAGATGAAAAAGTGTACAAGAAATCTTTAGTCACAAACCACATTGGATTATGCTTTTTCTCTCTAATGCTCCAAACAACCACCACCATTCCAAATCATCGTCTTCTCCCAAATCACAAAAATTTAATCCTTTACTCTCTTTCATTGCGTTTCCTTGAAATTATTGTTTTATGATTCTCAGTTCTGACATTGACTTTGGAAATCTTAAAAAATGATGGATTGAAGAATGGATTCAATAAATTTCGTTTCACCACTCTTATTTTCCATTACCCGTCTGTCTTGTAGGCTTCTTCTTTTTTGAATATATCTTGTCAAAGTTTTAAAATTTTGTTATGGATACAATGAATTTTGATAAATTTTCAGTCTGTAACCGATTTTGATGTGAAGTTTTGTGACCATGGATGCAATGAATTATGTCGGTGCTAAGATAATCAAAATCCTTGCTAACCTTTATTATGTTGTTTCCGACATTTTCAATATGAGATGAATAGGGTGAAAGAGGCATAAAAGATCATTTTTCATCTAATGGTAAATTTAAATGGTACATCAATGAGGGACTTAATAGAGCACTCACTCTGGAATCCACCTAATTTATCATTCTCTAAAAAATACTCTTTCAAAAAATGCGAAAGATCTCTCAATTTTCCCTTATATTTTTGTCCCCTAAAACCTTTCCTTCCACTCCTCCAAACTCTCAAACAAAACCTAAGCATTAGGCTATCGGAAGCATGAAAAATAAAAATAAATGTATCATATAAAATTATACCTGGGGGACCAAAATGACCGTTGTTATCGTAACAAGTAACATAAAGACCCGTATCCGCTAGAAAGCCACATGATTGATCTGCTTCACACTTACAAAGAGGTGTATTCCATCGCAACAATATATCAGAGTTTAGTCCATCATTGATTACCATTGGTTCACCATAATTATTTTTGACTGGAACCTTAGCAAACCCAATTTCACTACACGATGAATTCCACAAATTAATAAGAGGTGATTGTATGGTATACACAATCGTATAATTGCCACTGCTTAGACAAGGTATATTAGAAAGATAATCAAATGGTTCCTTTTCAACATTGTTTGTACAATTGAGAAATGTTACGTTTTCATAATGATCATTTTCATAAGAGTTGTCCAATTGGAAAGGTGAATCATCGTTGATGTCTATGTTTTGAATGAACCTTCTTGGTTTACAACCATTGACATCCTCGACCAAAATTCTTTGTCTCTCATGGTAAATATGTTTGACAACAAATTCTCTTCCATTGGAGAGTGTAATCAAAGGTTGCTTATTATTTTTGCAATAAACTTCAAATCCTGGGTACACACATCGATCACTTTGAGTATTGGTAATTTGATTTTCTTCTCTTAATTGGAAAGGGAACTCAAAAAAAAGTTCTGACGAGTTTCCACAATGTCTCTTGTCACAAATTGGATTTGTGCTTTTTGTTGAGTGAAAAAGCAAGAAGCTCACTACGGGAAATAAGAAATAAATTTTGAAGGTAGCCATTAGATATGACTTATGAGAGTAGTGCTTGTGGTGTGAATCACTAAATTGAAATATTGATTGTCAACTATGTGGTATGAGACAAAATCTTTGTGTAAATCAATGTCTACTTTAGTCATAGTGTTACTCGTCCCTAATAATGTGTTAATTTGGATTAGATATGTGGTCCCTTTGATTTCTACAATTAAGTTCTTTGACTACTACTACGAAGAAACATGCATGTATAAAAGTTCAATGATAACAAGGAGTCAATATTCTAAACGCTGTGTGGTTTTATTGGGACATGCCGTTCTGTGGCAGCTCGGGAGAAAATGGAGCAAAAGTTAAATACAAAAGAGTTTTTTATTTTATTTTAAAGAAGTTAAATACAAAAAAAGTTAAATATGTTTTTTATATCTATAAAAATATTAACTTTTCGTTTTAGTCTCTTTAAATTTTTTTTCGACTTTTGGTCATTCAAAGGTTTTCCATCTTTACTTTTGGTCTCTTCTTAGAAGTAAACTTATATGTAGAAATCATATTTTTGAATAAAATTTTGCATAATAGTTTATAATATTATGAAAATCTCTCAAAAAAATGGAATTTTAAAAAAATTAAATATGATTTTTTTTTAAAACTTCATATTTAATTTATGTTTTGTTAAAAAATTCTAATTTTTTTTAGATGGATTATTATAATATTCTATACAAAATCGTTAGGACAACTTTATAAACATGATTTACTTCCACATTTTGAAATTCCATTGATATTTTTATTTTTGACAACTTTATGTTTTTGCTCTCACGCAATATTTTTTTTAAAAAAAGTATTTCATAAAATGAAAATGACAAATTCTATGGTACACTAAAACATTTTAGTGTTCCGGTACACAAAATCTTTAAATCAATAGGTAAATAAGTTGTTTTTTGAAGATTTTTTTTCTTCCATCATTTACAATTACAATAACTAAATATTATTTACCAGAATTACGTCGAAATAAAATTTATTTTTTCAGAATTTTTATTAGTCATAATAGAGAATATTGATTATTTTTTACGATAAATTGTGAAAAAATTATTACGATTCTTATAAACAATGAAATGATTTTTTTTTCTTCAGAAATGATATTTTCTAGAATATAAAAATCAAAAACAACTATTTATTTCGTAAAAATAATCATTAATTTATAGATTTAGAAATATGAGTATTGGTACACCTCAATTTTCAAGTGTACCGTAGAAGTTCCTTCGTAAAATTCCAATTGGAATGCTTACATGAAAGTGAATGTCAAATTTCTTGGAAAAATTACTTCTATAAAATTCAAAGTTGAGTGTTAGGACCTAAAAACATTTGCTGCTTATTAACATTATTAATACTCTTGAAAGAGAGTTTTGCCGCTTATTATGATTCCACTAAACTTGAGAGATTAATCTTTACAATAACGCGCAAATGATATCCAATTACATATAAAAAATCTGAATGGTCCTAGATATTATTTTTAAAAAAAATTAGTTTTGCAAGACTCAAGTTCAAATTTTATAGAAGTTACTTTTTATTTATTTATTTGATTTTTACATGATTTCTTAATTTGTTTTGAAGAAACATATATTTTTTTAAATTATAGAAACATTTTAAAGACTGGTAACTTTTATCTATTTGTCAAAGAGTAAATGTCCAATTCTTCCTCTAAATTTTGTGAAATTAACAATTAGGCCCAACTTATATGATATTAATGAATTGTCTTTGATTCTTCAAAACATCAATAAGTTAGTCACACATCTCAACGAGTTTAAGGAGTGGTTCAACTCATCACGACCCACTTCTAATTACAGCTGAATAATTAATATCTTTTTATTTAAAATATAGTGCAATATTTTTTTTTAGGAAAAAATATAGTGCAGTATTATAATGACACTTTAATAGTTGATATGCTAATTTATTATTTAATTGTTGATTAAAGTTAATCCATAAAATCCAACACCCTCCTCCCCTAATATTTATCAAACACAAGTGTTTCGTTGGAATCAAAAAACAAGTACAAGAAACACTTGTTTATAAGCTCAGATTGTGTAATTAAGACAAAGCACGTGATTTGAGAAATGTTAGAAGAATGAAAAACTATCGAACTCATATGTGAAGCAGCATTTGGCTGTCAAGGCCAAGACCAAGTACAAACACAAAAGAGGATCTTTATCGCAACACACCACCTATTAAGGTGAGACTAGATTTCACAAGGAAATTAACAACTTGATTTGTCTATCTGAAAGCATAACTCTTAATCCACCAAATATTTCCAATCTTCTTGAATATATATACTTGAATTGCAAAAATACATGAAAATGAACAGCGTCACTAAGAATTTCAACTTCATTTGCAATACTTTTTGATATTTGGGATTCAGGCCACCAATATACTTCATCTTGCAAAGTGATGAAGAAATAGAATGCACAACTTATTTTTATCATCTATATATTTTATATATTTTTTTTATAAAACATAATAAAAAATGGTTGTACAAATATCATTTAAAAAAAAACACCAAATATGCTTTTTATTACTAAGGAGAATTATTTTTTTGGCAAGTAGTCTAATACTTCGAAATTCATTTTTTAAGTTAACTAAGTAGAATGTTTAAAGTTCAAACTTCAACTCTCGTATATATCCTTCGATTTCTCTGCCAACCATATTACTACTAAATAGCATCTATTAACAATATATCGGGGAGCTAAATATAAAATATTATATTTGCTAATAAACATACACATGATATCATTTTTCAACCAATATTTTTTATTACATCAAAAACATATGAATAATTATGCCAAATACCACTTTTAGTCCTTTAAGTTTGACAGAATTCCCAAGTTAGTCCTTTAAATTTCAAAAGTTTCAATTAGGTCCTTTTAGTTTGACAGAATTTCCAAATTAATCCTTTAAATTTTAAAAGTTTTAATTAAGTCTTTTTACTTGACGTGTTTAATTTGGAGGGAATGTCTTAATTTGACGTTATATACTTTTGCAAACTGCGAATATTCGCATGATTAATCTCTTACGATAAATATATATGGCGGGAAAATGTCCGTATGGTCCTTACTCCACCACACCCCCTATAAAGCCCTAACCACACCCCCTCAATTGACAAGACGCAGTGTTTTGTTTTCTGCACTATTATTATTCCAAACCCTCTCTCTCTTCCGTTACTGCTGGACTAGATTCGAAGCTCCATGATTAAGCCATTCTCTCAGGTAACGCATCTCTCTCAACAATTTCCCCAACGGTGATTTTTCCTTTATTTTCAATTTCATCAATATTTTAGTCGAATCTAGGGTTTCTCATTTCACACAACCTTCGTAAGATCCTTTGCAAAACGAGTTAATTCTTTATTCATTTGCATGTCTTTTTGTCTTCACTTCGTTAATATCTATCAATGTGTTGTATGTTAGGAACGTATCGTGAAACTTTGAAATTGGAATTTGATAAGTAGAAATGGATACTGCGTTTGATGATGAAGAAGGTGGGCCATCCGTTACGCTCGGCGAGTACCTTGAAGAAGTTGAGGAACGGGAGCTGGTAAATTATTGATTTGATTTTGACATTTTTATTACATAGAACTGTATCATTACTTGTGGTCCTTTATTAGTCTATAATCTGAATCTCGTAGATTCCGTAAATTGGATTATCCGAGCTTCAATTGACCGGTTGTGAGTTTGCTTAACAATACTTGGCTATTACTTTTTGTGGTTGGGAGTTGGCTTTGTGAGATACGACCCGTTCTCATTTAGAACACAGTCCTAGGGTTTTTCCCTGGTCAGGTGAATGTATCTAGAAAATTTGATCATTGTCCTAGAAGCTAAGTTTCCCTTTTATATTATTCTCTGGGTTTCATAAGTTTCTGGTCCCTCCAATCATTGCCAGGCCCAAACCCATATGGGGCGCATGTCCCAGAGAATACTCCTTTGAGCTGGCGATGATTGGGTAAGCTACGGATAAGTACCATGTGACGGGTGAGGGTGTTGTGTACTGGACTGATTGTTTGGGTCCCCCTGGTCTAGGTTCGGCCATTTCACCAAGGGATCTTTACCCTAGCCGGCCTGCTTGACCTCATTCTGAGAGACCCCCATCCCTGGGCCTGGCGTCCATAGCCAGAGTACCGATGCTGAGGTACCATACACCACCTAACTCATTTAAATCAATCCAAAAACAACAATTTGATGTGGTCCTAGATTGGTTTCATACCTTCCGTGTAAAATTTTGAAACTTTGTGAGTTCAGTTTTTTAATTTGAAGAAAACATGGAAAATCCGGTATGAAGCTTATATATTTGAGAAATCACAATAAGCCACTCTGTTATGTGTGTGTTTCATATTAACTGTCAAATTACTTGCAAAATTGTAAATCCTGCAAGTGCATTTTGAACATATTTTGTGCTCAATTCTTGCTTGTCATTTGTGCTGATAACCCATTAATTTAGAGAAAAAGAAAATTGAACGGAAAACTGATGTTAAAGATAAAGAATAGGTGCATTTGATATTATATTAGATTATTTAACCATTTTTATTGCTGCTACGGACTGCAAATATTGTTAGACATGGCTTTTTATTACATTACTGTTAAATGGTGGGCTGTTTTCCTATATCTTTTCAATTGCAACAAAAGCAGTTCTTTATAATCATCTGAAATGTCATTTATTCATTTTCTTTTGCCTGTATAGTCTTCAATTATTACAATAAATTGCGATTGTGAAGTTTACTACAATCTGCTATATGATTCACATTTAAATTGAACGTATCCCCTTCGTCATCTGCACTTTGCTTTATTGAAAAGAGTCTGCATGTCGAGATCCTAGCTTTATAAGGAACAACTGTAATCTGGCATAAGCTGTATTACTTAGCTGGTTAATATGGCCATTATGTTTTTTTCTATTTTACTCAGAATGTTGTGAGTTGACGATGATTACACTTCAATGATTTCCTTTTTCCTTTTTTAATTCAATTTGCAGGAAGCTGATTTAGTTTTGGGGGGCGATGAAGGCAGGGAGTGTACCTACAACAAAGGGTACATGAAAAGGCAGGCAATTTTCTCTTGCATCACGTGCACCCCTGACGGGAATGCTGGAGTTTGCACTGCTTGCTCGTTGTCTTGCCATGATGGTCATCAGGTAGTTCTTTTCCTTTGACTCTAGAACTTTGGATTGAATTACCGGTGTATCAGTGTTTGCTTTTTTACTGTAAATGTGAGAGTAAAACACATAGCCCCAGTTAAATCATATATTTTATTTGTGAGGACAGTGTTAGTGGCTCGTGGCTGTTCTGAAAAGAATTTAGGTTATTTCTTTATGAAAAGCAGTGTTAGATTTTGATGTCACTTTTTAACTATAAACTGGTCTTTTATAACTTTCAATAGTGTATCTTGGGTCTTTTCCTAATAGTATTCCGTTGTAGATTTGCCTTGCACTCAATATATGACATGTAATCTGTGCCTGGTCCCTGATTTGATTCGACATGTTATAGTGATGGGAATGATAGATTTTGATGGCTTATTCAAACTCGATTCTAATAACTTTAGATATCATTATATTGCTATGTTGTGCAGATTGTGGAACTATGGACAAAAAGAAACTTCAGATGTGACTGTGGGAATTCAAAGTTTGGTGAATTCTACTGCAAGATTTTCCCAAGTAAAGATATTGAGAATGTTGAGAATTCGTACAATCACAACTTTAAAGGTTTGTATTGCACCTGTGCACGCCCTTATCCAGATCCAGATGCTGAAGAACAAATAGAGATGATACAGTGTTGTTTGTGTGAGGACTGGTTTCATGAAGAGCATCTTGGTCTCGAGTCTTCTGATGAGGTTGGTGTTATTTTTTAGTGTCCAGTCTTCTCTAATCTATTTTATATCGCGCATTAATATTTTAGTCTTGAGTGAGTTTATATGCATTTCCGAAAATAAAAAACATTGTTATTTCATGTTGACTACAATCCACAAATCTCTGAAAGTTACTAAGGCTATGTTTGGGAGTTTGGAGGGGAAGGGAGGGGAGGGTTTCGGAGGGTTGAGATTAGAGGAAAAAATAGAGAAATCTTTCAAATTTTTTGAAAGATTGAATTTGTAGAGAATGATAAATTAGTACTTATCATTGAAGTATTTTTAATTTTGAAAGTATTATAACAACATAGATTAGATTAGATCTGGAAAATTTACCCAAACTCCGCAAAACCCTCCAAACTCCTCCTCATATACAATTTTTTAGTTCCCCAAATTAGGGGGATTTTGTATTATGAAGAAAACTAAACCCCCTAAAGCCTTCCCCTCCCAAAGATCTATTTTCTTTCCACTTCCTTTTTTTACAAGCCCTCCCCTCCCCTCAAAACTCCCAAACATTTGTTTTAAAACTAGTTTAATTAATTAATTTGGTGCCATTGGTACAAAACGGTTTTGACCTTTTATTGTGGTCTTACCCCATGATCTTCAATTGTCATTTCTCCCTTCGAAAGAGTTCTCCAAAAATGATGGTTGTTTGTTTCATGCTTTTTGTTTTTAACTTTTCCAATCATGTATATGTAATAGATAACAATCCCTAGCAAAGCTTGATAACAATATACTCAATTTGCATTTCTGGTATGGTGGTCTGAGAATATTATATTTTCCAGCTGTTACATATTTATCACTCCTTATTTTTGCCATCATGATTTGCTATCATTCTTGCTATACTTCAGATTCCCAGAGATGAAGAAGGTGAGCCACTTTACGAGGATTTCATGTGTAAGGCATGCTCTGAAGTATGTTTCTTTCTGAAATTATATCCTGATGTAATATTGGTGGCTGGCAAGCAGCCAAATGCTACTGCTCAAGTTAGCAAGGACAAAGGTATTTTGGATGGCACGCCTTCAACTTGTGGGTCTGAAAAGCCACTGGGTGATACTTCATATAATTCTCCTAAAATTGATGTTGCACAAGCTTCTGTTGGTTCTGAATCTATATCTAATGGGGCGGGCCTTCCTCCTGGTGGAAGTTGTAATAGCAGTATATGCACTGAAGGCACCAGTTTGCATGTTAATTGTCTCCTTGGTGTGAACATTGTTGCTACTTCCCCAGTTATACATGGTAAAGCAATGTTCCTTTCCAAAAATTGGAGAGATGCTCTATGCAAATGCAAGAATTGTTTGGAATATTATCATCAGAAGCGGATTGCTTTTCTACTTGACAAGGAGGACTCAATTGTGGAGTATGAGAAAATGGCGAAGCAAAAAAGAGAAGAAAAGTTACAGCAACAGGAGGGTGCTGAGTTAAGTCTTTTTAATAAACTTGGACATGTAGAGAAAGTCGAGATCTTGAAGGGCATTGAAGATATGAAGGACGGGCTTCGCACTTTCCTGGTATGTTCTCTTTATTGCATTAATTTATTGTATTGTATGTATGTATTTCTTCCCTACTTTTGAGTTTTGTCACTGCTAGATCTTAAGTGAAGTCAGTTATAAAAAAAAAAATAGATGGATACATTCTTCATGGCCTTGTTTAATGACTCTAATGTGTTGTTTGATTAATGTTATGTTTCACGCAGGAATCGGCCGACTCGTCCAAGCCAATTTCTGCTGCTGATATCCATCAGTTTTTTGATGACATTAAGAATAAGCGACGCCGTGTAGGGTGAGTTTCTGCTGTCTTGGTGGTTTAAAGGCGCGTTGGTCCTAACATGCAAACTGTTAGTTTATTTGTCATATCTAGTGTTCACAAGTTATGATATTTATATCACAGTGCCCTACTTGTATGAACTTTTTTACTTGGCAGACTCTACTTTGGCTCCTTTAAGTTAACATGGTTTCGACAGACACCCTTGATGACTTCTCAATATTGCGTATTCTTAATGCTGTCTTCAAAAAATTGATATAGATCAAATTTATAAAATGTCAAAGACAATTCAAAAATTTAACTGGCACTTTTTAATGAGACAATTGATTGACACATAAACATATGCCGTTTTCAAATTATAGATAACGTTGATTATAAATTAGGTATGTGCTTATACTTCGTTTGATTTATTTAAAATACAAGGGATTTGTTTATATTTTTATTAGTTTTTCTTTTGGTGTTTATATTTAAAAGTTGGGGTAAATTTTGAAATTTGTAATCTAAATGGATAAAAATTAAGTATTTGGAATATTAGAAATTTTTTTTAGGGTTCTGAAAAGAAAACGTGCATATCACGAAAAAAAATACATAACCAAGATTATTATGATCTATTTAACTCAAAATTAGTTCGAATCTTGCTTAGATAATTAATTTGTTGAATTATTTGATGTATTCAAAATGAAGTGAATATCAAACTAAAATTTGAGTTTGGGAGTATTGATTTTAGTTACAGATGAAAATAATTATTGGTTAAATTTTTATTTATCTCTCAACCAGGCTCAAAGTTACTCAAATCCATTTCCCACAATTAGAGTTAATGATTTAAAATTAGACTGAAGTTACATGAATGAGACCTCTAGATATGGTTAAATTGGTTCAATCAGTTAAACTATTATCTCTTTTGGATTACGTGATTGGAGCTAATAAGTTGAATTTGAAATGTTTGCTTACTTGGGTGGAATTCGATTTGAAAAATATTCTTGAACTCGGAGTTGAACTTCAAAGAGAACTAACTTTACTCTAGTGTGCAAGCGAAGAGATAAACCAGTTTTGTTTAAAATGACGCACTTCTAAACTCTTGTTTTCCTCCTCGTTGTCCTTGAACTCTTGCTGTATTAATTCAATTCTAAGTTGCAAGTATGCTTTGCGCTTGCTTCAAATGAGTATGTTTTGATGTCCGAAAATCATTCTATTATTTTAAGGTGGGGTAACAAATCTATGGTTACGATCTGTCTATTGACTCTGAATTCTAGGACTGTTCCCAAACCCAACACAAAGGTTAACAATGTCAACGAACATTTTAAGGCAGGGACAAGGACAAGAGTAGTAGGTTTGGTGGATTGAATTCGCGTCAGGGATAGATTTTGAGCATGTGAATCAACAGTTCATCAAGCCTGTTAAATATTAAACTAGTCATATCTTACCTAAACTACAAACTTGTCACCCATCACCAATTCATTATTTTTTCCAGCTACGACAGGGAAATTAGAGGTTTAAAAATGTTTTTTATTTTGTTTTTTATTAATATAATAATTTTACTTGACGTTTTTCAAAATTTCATCATGCAATTACAAAATAATATACTCCTTGACGTTTTTGCCATCTGCCACGTTGTGTTTTGGATTATTTGATTTCACTTTATTCAGCTTCGTCTGATGTCACAATGACTGCTTTTAGATGTAAGCAGCCTATGTGCATGAACACGATATGAATACGCATTTATTAGATACAGATACATCGTTACATATATACTGTGAATTATGTGCAATCATGTTAGATGTTATTCCCCATGAGTTATAGCTTATAAAAAACTATGCCAAGTTGCCAACAAATTAACCCTGTGTGTGTTTATCTGGTGGATTTGAAGCCTAGAATCACAATATGTTATTTTTGAATTAGATTATCAAACTGTGGTTAATTAGATGAACAATTCCTGTGAATTAGACACCTGTTAGAATTTGAAGTTTAAAGAAGTCGACATTAATATTCATCATGGTTTATTATAATGACGAGGGTAGCTAATGAAATTGTACACATTGTTATACGCGTGACCATGCTATTAATATATTTCATGCAAATATAATAAGGAGATTGTGTTATGTGAATCTTCATATAATTATAATTATATGGGGTTTTGCTAAAAGACACATTTTATGAAGGTGTCTTTTAACAAATTATTCTATGAGCATTTGATAAAAGACACCAACTAATTTTTATGAAGGTGTCTTTTAACAAAGTTATAACTAAAAAGTGAAAATCACACCTTGAAGTGTGAGTTGCTAAAAGACACCTTCATGAGTGGCTTCTAGCAAAACCCTATTATATGTTACGTACTCTCTAGATTTTGATTTAAAATAAACTCTTTACTTTTTCAAGACTAAAGATCAATGTCAATTTTTATTTTTTTTTAAGAAACTAAAATGAAATATGTTAACCAAAACTTAGTCTTTTAAGTACAAGGAGTGCTAGAGAAGAATAAAGTAGAAGAAATATTTGTTACATCATGTTAACAATGGAAAAAAAAGCGATATAGCCATAATGCAAGCACGCTTAAAATATAGAAGCTAAAATAAATTAATTGATAACTCTCAAACATAAAAGGAGATTAAGCCACCACATGTGATAATTAAAAGCAAAATTAGGATGACTTGCCTTCAACCACTAGAAGGATTGGAACTTAATTTTATCAATAGGTTGAATAATTGAAATCCTCTTTTGTTGAAAAACTCTAGCATACCTGTCACGCCAAATAATCCAAACGCAAGAAAGCCAAATTTCATAAAAAATAGTAACAAATGTTTTTTGAGAAGCCACCTAACGATCGGAAAAGAAGCAATTGATCCTTTACTCGAGCTGGTTTAGCTGAAACCACTCCGAGCCAATTATAAATTTCATACCAAATTTGTCCAGAATAGTCATAGGTCAAAAACAGATGATCAATATCGTCTTATGAGTCGCAACCTCCTAAGCAAAAAAAACGTATTAAGTTATCGGTTGTTGGAAAGTGGTTTTACAAAAGACGCCATGCAAAGATTGTTGTATTATGACTCAAAATTGAGTCTTTGAGTTTGTGAAGAACTGTGACACGGTTTTGTAATTGTGGCTCGGTTTTCGAGGCAGAATGTGATGTTGCTACTCGAGACAAATTGTGACACGATTTGTGGATAAGATTTGTGTACCTTTGGTCGTACGCAACGAATCGTGACACAATTTTGACAGTACCAAGTCACTATATAAGCTTCACGGTTCATTTTTGAGGTAAAGCTTAAAGAAAGATAAACTTGGAAAACCAAGGGAGGTAACTTTAGGGTTGAGGGTCTTTGATTAGAGTTCTTTTGAGAGGTTCTCTTGGATTGGGAAACATTGTAAACACCTTGGGTGGGTGAAAATCATTGAGTGTCTTGCTCGTTTGTGAGATTTGGAAAAAAGGGTAGAAATAAAGGTTTGTTCTTTGTAAGCTTGTTGAAGCTAATTTCTTGTAACCATTTTGTATCTCTTCGTAAGAACTCATTGATAGTGGATTGGAGAGATCAATCTCTCCCCCAGAGTAGGTCAAGTTGGACATAACTAGTTAAACATTTTTTGGTGTGTTTGTTTCTTTTCTCTATTTATCTTTTGCTTGTGGTATTGTGCTTTTCACTTTCATTCCTAGATTAGATCTATGTTTTGTTATTGTTGTTGCTTGTGATTACTTTGATATTGGTTACTACTTTTCTTTGCTCCACACATCATAGTTTTATTGGTGTGAAATTTGAGTCTGAATTCACAACAAAGATGTTGACTTCTAGAGGAACCTCCTTGTATCAAATAAGAGTATTACAATCATTGTTTGAAGGTTGATATCTTGATGTCAAAAAGTTATAGACGTTAGTAACGTTGTATTTTGAAGAGGTATGAATTTGGCAAATCCACCTCTCATTCATAGCAGCCTGCAAAACAATTGGTAATAAATTGGTAATAAAATAGCACAGTATTCCCAAGATCAATGTCAATTTATAATCCCTTAAAAAAAATATCAATTTATAATATCATTATATCAAACTACTACTACTATTATTATTATTATTATTATTATTTGGTTACAATATCAAAGTATTTCCCTTCAAAAAAAAATTGAAGTATTTCTTATGATGATAAAAGTAAAACAAACATTTAATTGTTACTATCAAATAAAAACGTTACGATTACTTTGTTAAACTCTTCATAATACTAATGATGATTTAGTTGTATATTAAAATGATTAAACTTACTTTTTATTTTCGATTTTATAAACATAATATGAATTTAAAAGCTCTTCTAGTTTTAGTTGTGTAGTACTACAAACGAATGTAATTTTTTTCATCAACTAAACTTAATGATACCTATACTCTCTATGTGACCTGTGTAATGTTGAAATTCAAACCCTCCGACAAGTTCAAGATGAGACAAAGGATGAGTTAAATGTCTTTATCACCGGCAACTCAATTGCTTGCAACTCCAATTATTGCAATTATTTATTAAATGGGTTTTTCAATCAGTCCTACGCTTTTAATAAAATAAAATAAAATGAAACGAAACAAGGACGAATGGTACAGTAAGAGAGACGGTGCCAATAATAATTAATACCATAACCATTCATCCATTGTTTATGTTTAATATATACACAAATAAATCAATATGCGTCATTCATTAAGCTAAAAAATTATAAAATTTAATATCTTTTCTAGGCCCACGATACAGGTATTTCCGTGAGTCCTTCGTTCAGAATCTATGAACCCACATGCATTTTTCTCATTAGTTATTAGTTAAATATACTAGTAGCCTATAGTATTGAACTTTATGAATATAAATACTCCCCTCTCTCTATTCACATCCTTCCACATTAGGATTAAGGGTCACTCACAATAATCATGGGAAATTGCATGGAGACATACACTATGAGGCCAGTGAAGATGGAGCAACAACAAGAAGAAACAAAATCATCAATTAATGATACTAAAGGGAAAAATGGTGTTAGCATGAAAGTTATACTAACAAAAGAGGAGCTTAAATGGCTAATATTTGAACTCAACAAGAAAGGAGGAATGAAAGTGGAACAAGTGCTTGAAGAGATAGAGAAAGGTAGACAAAAAGTTGAGGGATGGAAACCTTCTTTAGAGAGCATTTTAGAAGCCCCTGAAATGGTTGAGATCAATTGATTTTCACACACCCTTCAATTTTTCTTCTCTCCTTTTTTTTTTTTTTTCTAATATATAGAGCCTTTTTGTCATGAGTGGTTAGATCACCCACTTTTGTAAATCTTAATTAGGATGAAGAAATTGTTTAAGTTCGATCGAGGATATATACATGTGCTGTTTTCTGCTTTTTGACATAGAAATTCAGTATTTTCTTTTTCACAGGTTATATATAGCTTGATCATACGTTTTATTTTGCAGCATCTAGCTCTTACATTTTATCCCAGAATAATTGAATTTTTTCATCTATTATACTTATATTAAGTAAAGCTAGTGAGTAGTGCCATTGTATGGCTCATCACGAGGGCATGTACGAAAGAAATTGATGTTTTTTTCCCTTTTAAATTCTTGGTATAGGTCTTTTCTTTATGTGATTTTAAATACTTCCCCTCAGAAAAAAGAATCCAAGGTCGGATCTTAATACTCGTCACCAATGACCCCCTCACGACAATATAAATACTAATTTGACAAATATTACAATATTTAAAAAAAAATTAACAAAATGAAAAAGTAGAAAAAATAGTTGGAGAACCGCCAACAGCTATAGCCAAGGGTCCCAATACTATTTTTATTTTACTAGACCATCGCACGGGTCATATCAACTATAATATATAAGAATAATAATAAAGTATATCACATTATAGATTTGACACGTAATTGGAATTAAAATACCTTTAGTGTTTTGTAAAAAAAAATGGAGATTTAGAAAGTCGATTAAAAATGTGATTTTTAGATTCTAACCATTAACATGGTAAAATTGGTTGTTTGCAAAATTGTTAATTTAAAATTTTGGCTTAATAAGGTATATGAATACTCCCTAAAAAAATAGGGCGTTTGATATTAGATATCAATTAATGGAAGCAAAATTAAATCAGGAAAATTGTCAGTGGCTTAGTGATGAAAATGTTGAGAAAAATCCATTAAGGCTCGGGTTCGAATCCCTTCAAAGGCTTTTTTTAATTAGGGTTAAGTATAGCTTGACGGGTTAACGTTTATAAATAAGAGATAAGGTTTATGAATACTCCCTCAACAAAAAAAAAAAGGGCGTTTGATATTGGATATCAATTAATGGAAGCAAAAGTAAATCAAGAAAATTGTTGGTGGCTTAGTGGTGAAAATGTTGAGAAGAAGCCATTAAGGCTTGGGTTCAAATCCTTTCAAAGGCTTTTTTTCAATAAAGATTTTTTAGATTAATTGCGTGGAGAAAGGAGGGAAATTTTTAGATTAGAATTAAGTATAGTTTGACGAGTTAACATTTATAAATAGGTGAGACCTAGCATGCCTTTGAAAATTGGTGGGCAATTTACCCAAACCAATAAAAATCAGCCACGTGTCATCCATTATAAAAATAACTTCTTCTTTTTTTTTGAAAAAACATTTATTATTTTATTTTACAATTTTAGCATGTATTTTATTATTTACATATTCACCCTATTTTAAATTAATGATATTTTACGATTTAAACCATCAAATCAATTAGATTTTCCTTTCAATCCAATCACTATCCAAACCCCTTTTTTTTTAAAAAAAAAAATCTGGGTTAGGACAGATTTATTTAGACATGCATTCATTCAAATTAAGAATGGCTTTACAAAATCATTAAAAATAAAAAATACCACCCGTACGATTCGAACCAAGGCACACACACTTTTGATTAAATAACTTAACCATTTGACCAATACATCTTGATGAAACAAATGAAATGCAAAATATATGTTATTAGTGAGCAATATTTTTTTTTGCAGCGTCTTATAATCCAAGTTTTAGTAAAAAAAAACTCAATATATATGTGTGTATATTTTTTTTTTGAGGGAATATGTGTATATATATGATATAATAAATATTTTTAAAATAAAACAATATGAATTCATTCATTTGTTTTTTTATATTTTAAATATTACTCTTTTATATAAATTCATATTATTTAT
>Ga0228710_1004817_pt1 | contig 21202 bp, 8 predicted proteins | sample MedpolnodulmetaG_FD_177995 | JGI IMG/M metagenome (GOLD analysis project Ga0228710, IMG submission 177995) | Root nodule microbial communities from Medicago polymorpha collected in Santa Monica, California, United States - pink nodules | ecosystem: Host-associated > Plants > Roots > Nodule... | reverse complement strand
ATGGTAATATTATTATAGAAAGATAACATTTCTCAGTCATCTTCAACCTCTTTTCAACACCATTAAACTTAATGCTTGAAAATGAAGCTTGACTTTCATAACCGTTTTTCCCCATATACCCACCCCCATCATTTCAGATTCAATTTCAATAGTTTTGCTTCAAGAAATTTTGAGGATTTTGGCTTTTAGATTCAATACGAAAAAAATTAGGGTTTGAAGTTTTTTGAATTGGGGCAGAACTGGACCACTTTTTATTGGAGGAAATTTTCGTGATTATAGAGCGTAGATTGCAGATTGTGTAATTAGGGTTCCAATTTTATACAATTGGGGAAGAAATAGCTGTTGGGGAAGAAAAGAGACATTTGGGAAGAAAGCCAAAATATTTTCTGCAAATCAATCAATTTAGTCCTTCGAAATGTTTGTTATTATCGGCCAAATTAGTCCCTGCCTACGTGGCGTCTGACATGTGAGAGGTTAACGGCCACGTCAGCCCGTTAACGCTCCGTTTGAACAGAAGGACTAACTTGATTGACATTTAACAAATTCAGGGACTAAGTTGATATTTCGCATAATTGAGGGACTAAGTTGGCCGACGCGTGAAAATTCAGGGACTAGGTTGATGGTTCACTCATAAAAAATTATACAACTGATAATGTAGCATGGACTGTTTGATAGACTGGGACCTTTCTTTTTCATATTTATGTACATATGAATTGAAATAGCCGAGTTGTATATTTTTTCTTTAAATTTATCATTTGCGTACTTTTAAGACATGTTGAATTTGTTTTTTAAAAAGAAAATAACTCTCATAAATTAAAGAGAAATGCTAACAACACACTTTTAACACATATTGATTGGTTAAAATTCGTGTGACCCACCAAAAGTATATAGGACCCACATGATTTGATGGGACCTATGTGAATTTTAACCAATCAAAAAGAATGTGCTGAACAATGTGTGTTATAAGGTATGTTGCTAGCATTCTTCTAAATCAAACAAGAGAATACCTCAAAAATGCAAAAGCAGAAACCACCGACGATAGTCCAATAAACAAGGCATATTCAATGTTACTTGAAGACTTAAAAAGGAAATTCAATTATTTAAATAATAAATTAAGAAAGATATAGTTATTCTAATTCAATTGGAAGTTATTTATGGATGGCGCGTATATATAATGAAGATGACCAACATTGACCAATACAATCTTAACACCTCATTCCCTTTCACCATTCCAGTTCTTGTTCTTGTTCAATACACCTCACTCTGACTCGTCTTCTTGACTCGTTCGAGTTAGGTTGTTTTCTCATTCGCCAAACCCTCAATTCTTCAGGTTTCTTTTCCATTCTATTTTAGCTTAATTAATTAATCTACATTGCAATTACCGTTTATTATTAATTCTCAATCATTTTTTTTATGCTCACAAGGTGTTTGTGTAATTGTCTGAACCAAATTGTATGCCAGTGATTAGATCTGGTTGCTTTTTATTGGTTTATCTGTTCTTAATTTTGTTTTATTTGTTGTGTTTGCTTTTAATCCAAGCTTTTTGGTGGAAATTATTTAAGAAAGGATTTAGTAGTGAAATTTATGATGTAATGTTGAGATATGTAAAGTTGGTTTTTTAGGTTAGGACAAATGGATCTAGAACTAGGAGATCCTTTAGCTTCAGCTATAACGTAATGGGGTTGAGTTTGATCACAGTGGTTAGTTAGTGGAATGTAACATAACGAAACCGAAAACTTTACCGACACTATTAGGGTTTTTAATATCAAATGTGGATTGTTAAGATAATAGCCACTACTCCCTTCGAACCCGGAGATTTGTTTTTCAAATATGTCGGTGGCGTGTGGGAGTTAAAGAGCAGTTTAAACAAAGTTGCTTTCGCTAGTTGAATAACTCGAACTTATATATTTTTCCGATGCAGTTATCTTTTTGAGAAATTTATTCTGGAAAATTATATAGAAAAGCCGTTTTTCCGTGGCGATGATAGTAGAAGCAACTAGCTCGACCTCCATTACGGTTCACGTGAATATGTTATATGTGACCTAAATTGATTCAATCTTTTGTTTTATTGTAAAACTTGTTGATATAGTTAATCAATGTGGCAAAGGGTGGCCTGTTTGTGACCTGTTTGCAATTAGTGAATTTTGAAGATTTCTTCCCTTAGTAGCTAAACCTACTTATTTGGCCCTCTAATGTTGAGTTAATACAATGCACTTTACGTTGAAAGCTTCTTAAGTAGAGATTATTTTTATTTTATTATGGAAGCCATATAGGAAATCTTCTCGCATTGAAAGAAGGAAAAAGTCTCGTACTTGAATGACAAGCACAAGCTGTGTGCGGGGTTGGATTAGCTTACTTTTTGAGAAAAAATATGATTTTTTTTCCTAGATAAACTAGCTTTCTGTGAGTGTTTTTTTGAATAGAAAAACAATTATTTTCCAAAGTTAAGCAATAATGTTTACACATACATTGATCCTTGTTTGAATATAATACCAATAATGGATCAACCTTCTGCACGATTAAATAGTTTTTGTCGTTCTCATTAAAAGCTAGTATCGTTTCATAGCTGGATTTTGTCTTTGTTTTCGTATACATCTAAACCTTTTGATTTTCTTTTACTTCCGTTCCTACGTCTATGATTCTTGTAATGACACGCAGTATGGTCTTTTTTCTTACTGCTTTTGGATAATGTTAAGTTTTTTGGGCCTTGTATCTTAAGCTTAATTGAAAGACTGCTTTTTGCTTTATTAATTATTGTAATAACACACAGTATGATAATTCTCTTGCTTCTTTTAGATAAAAGTTAAGTTTTTAGGGCCTTGTATCTTAAGCTTAGTTGATAGACTCTGTAGCTGCATCCGTGTCACATCCTCTGTACACTTGTCAGCTCAGGTTTAGATTATTTTCCAGTTATTTTATTTATGCAAATGTTAATGAAGAGTTCCTTGCAAGTTATTTGTTCCTGTCATGCCTATTTATAGGACAGCATAGAATTTGTTTCTCATATCTTATTTTGTGTTCTCTTCCAGCTTTTCTTGGTCTGCTTCAAAACATTTAATTTTCCTGGAAAAGCAAAGGTCACATCACAATGAAGGCATTGATTCTGGTTGGAGGGTTTGGAACAAGGTTGAGGCCATTGACCCTCAGTGTTCCCAAGCCTCTTGTTGATTTTGCTAACAAGCCCATGATTCTGCATCAGGTAAGGCTTTTGATGCCTCGTTTCTTGAATTCTTACGATTGCTATGCTACCTAAATGAGAGATAGTTTTTTTTTTTTTTAATAGCCTATAGGTTATATTTTCTCCCTGATATCATGGATCAGTCAGAGTTTTGCAGAGATGCTGGATAGTCACTTATTTTTGCAAGATATTTCAGCAGAACGGGTTTGCATGTTTATTGACTCTTGTTTAATCGACCTGCAACATTTTTTCATATCCAACAAAGCAACAACCAACATTGAATCTTGCTGGATTCTGTCAAAACTCTGGTTGTTTTTTTTTGCCATGTGAAACTGTTCTCTAGATAAGATAAAGCAGTTTCTTTTGTTGAATGAATCAGAGAAACAATAGATTTAGTTTTCCATTTTAGTATGTCAAAGTATAGATTTTATGAATGAGTTGATTTAGATTGCTTTCGATATCTGATTCCTCCATCATCAACGTGTTTTAGGTTAATATAGTGTGGGTTTATTTTTTTTATGTTTGTTCAATGTATTTTCTTCCCCCTTTCCTCAAAAAGTGCGAAAAATTGTTCTTGCTTGCGTGAGAAGGTATTTTAAATTTTATTTAATATTAACTGTTTCTTCTGCATTTGTTATATTTTGTTCCTTCCATCACCCCTTTGCTGTCTGTGAGTAGATGCGGGTGCACGACTTAAATATTTATTTGTGTTGTTTATGTATATTTGTTTCAGTACAGCTTAATAAACCATCACCTCATGTGTTTTTCCTTTTAATTTGTTTTGCAGATAGAGGCTCTTAAGGACATTGGAGTTACTGAAGTGGTGCTGGCTATCAATTACCAACCAGAGGTACGGATTGTGCCTCTCTTTACCTAACAGTGTCAGTCATTCTCAGAGAAATTTATGTAAACAAAGTTTCTTTATTTTGAATTCGTGAACACTTCCTCTTGCAGGTGATGTTGAATTTCCTGAAGGACTTTGAGGAAAAGCTCGACATCAAAATCACTTGCTCTCAAGAAACTGAACCATTGGGGACTGCAGGTCCCCTGGCTCTTGCCAGAGATAAGCTGATTGATGGCTCTGGTGAGCCATTTTTTGTTCTCAACAGCGATGTTATCAGTGAGTATCCACTCAAAGAAATGATAGAATTCCACAAATCTCATGGAGGAGAAGCTTCCATAATGGTGACAAAGGTAATTAACGGAATTGAAAGAAATAAAAAAATTCTATTGCAAATTATAGCATTCAATAATTTTTTACATCTACTTGTGCAGGTTGACGAGCCATCGAAATATGGTGTAGTTGTTATGGAAGAGACTACCGGGAAGGTTGAGAAATTTGTTGAGAAACCCAAGTTGTTTGTTGGCAACAAAATCAATGCTGGGATCTACCTATTGAACCCCTCAGTTTTGGATCATATTGAACTGAGACCCACTTCTATTGAGAAAGAGGTGTTTCCAAAGATTGCAGCAAACAAAAAGCTATATGCAATGGTTCTGCCTGGATTCTGGATGGACATTGGACAGCCAAGGGACTATATCACAGGCCTGAGACTCTACCTGGACTCATTGAGGAAGAAGACTTCTTCCAAGTTGGCCAGTGGCCCTCACATTTTGGGGAATGTAATTGTGCATGAGACAGCCAAAATTGGCGAGGGATGTCTCATTGGACCTGATGTTGCAATTGGTCCTGGCTGTACTATTGAGTCAGGTGTCAGGCTTTCAAGCTGCACTGTAATGCGAGGAGTTCGGATTAAGAAGCATGCTTGCATATCCAGCAGCATCATCGGGTGGCATTCAACTGTTGGTCAATGGGCTCGTGTGGAGAATATGACTATCCTTGGAGAAGATGTCCATGTATCTGATGAAGTTTACAGCAATGGTGGTGTGGTTTTGCCCCACAAGGAAATCAAAACAAGCATTCTGAATCCAGAGATAGTCATGTGAGGCTACTGCCTTCCAAATTCTTAGCATGTGGTGTGTCTAAGAGGTAGTAAGTTATCGAGTCTGAAATGAAATATGTATTCATTTAATTTGGTTTCCTTTTATTATTAATTGCAATCCTCCTACCCCGCACATTGTACAAGTCAGTTTCGTTAAGAATGAGTGATGCCATAATTTATAAAGTTGAAAGGTCCAGTGTCTATGTAAAGAGTTGATCTTTTGTTCCAAAGCTGTGTAATTTTCAGTGTTATGTACAGAATTTTCTTATTATTTGAGGTCACAAAATTGAGATTCTGACAGGTAAATTTCCTTTTAGTGGCACCAATCAAGTGTTCACATTTTTGTTCTTTTATCGCTTTATATTTTGCTTGCGTTGGACCGCCATGTGATGTAGATATCATTATTATCTAACAGAAATTGAAAAGTCCGGATGTGAGGAGTTTACCTTGGCAGGTAACCACAACTCCACGCGAAGACATCAGATGAACTAAGCGGTGCAATTTTAAGAGAATGTAGGTAGGGGAAAAAAAAAGGAGAATATTTACATAGGTTACCATATTTAAGATTAATACTTTCTATTTAATAAAAATTGCCACCAAATGTTTTTTGCGTTTTTTACCTTTTTCTTAGCTAGTGCAATTTCTAAGTTGTTTTTCGAATATTTTCCATGGAAGAGCAGTAAGGAAAAAGACCTATATTTTATCCAAAAACAAGTGTACGTAATGTACGGTTTTTAAGTGGATTATCTAAACTGGCTTTGTCAACAATTTGCACATCGAAAAAACCAATCTAGTTGCATTGGCAAAAATAGGCTAAGGTGAAAAGAACATTTTGACAAATAACTTCCATGATTTTCAATTTTGCCCCTTTTATTCCTCTGTTTTTAGCTTCCATTTCTCTTAAGAAACAAAATTCAAATTATCTACAACTCTTCTAACAACATGCATGTTTTAATCCAGTGGTTTTTGGGGGTATAGATGAGGTAGCTAGCTAAATTGAGTAGAAACTAAATGAAAATAGGCCCCAATATTAAATGGTATATAAATTTAGTCTGACCTATAAATGGAACAAACCCCTAACTAGGTACTTCAAAAATTTAAGGAGTACCACATAAATCCTCGACAAAATTATGACTAATAAAAAATAGAGTGCTATTGCATTAGCTCTCCAAAGAACTGTTTTATCAAATTTGTGTTACTATGTAATCCTTTTAATCCTCTCTCAACGAATTTGGTAAAAGCTGCATATCTTTAAACGACTGATTTCATATAAAAAATTATTTCAAAAATGATTATTGAATCTCCTAAGTTGTCTGAGCATATGTAGAAGAGATATGTAAATTCAGTAGTAACAAGGATATATCAGATGAAGGATAGTCCAATGGATAGAGACAAACCAAGATAAACTATTGGGCATTGGCTACAGTCACCAGTACTTTTTAAATAAAATAAACTATATATACTTAAACTATTAAGAAAGTATCCACATGCAAACTATCAACTAAGAAACTTCAAGTTCTGTTAATCTTCATCTCAAAAGCAATTACAGAGCAATGGAATAATTTTTTTTCCTTTCTATTTGGAGCTATTTATTTGCACAACTGTGGAACTTCAATTGCTTGAAAAAAATTCTTACACAATGGTCACCAATTTCCTAAGTTGGGCAGGAAACAAGTTTATTGTACAAACACAATGAATACAAATGCAGCAACAAGTAATGCAAATTATCATATCACTTCTCTCAATTGAATATTGTACAATTTGAACCTAACTCTCAACATAGAAGAAAAATACTCAAGAAAATAAATTACAACCAAGTGAACTTCCTTGCCTGCCATCGCTTCATGCGGATTTTCAGTAGCAAAAATCAAGTAGTTAGGTCTTTGTGGGTGTAGGTAACTGTTTTATCACCATCTACTACTTGTCCACTTCCTTTGAGAAGCCTGCATTGGCAAATGAATAGTTCATGCATCAGTTTATATCCCAAATAGTTGCTGGTTATAGGGCTTGTTTGGATTGCCTTATGGAAACAGCTTATGACATGTCTATAAGCTGTTTTCAGCTTGTTTCTATAAGCTCTCTAGGATAGATTATGAAAACAACTTATAGCTTATATGAAAACACTTAGACTTTGTTTTATCTTTGATATAGAAATATCTTAAATATAAGCATTTATATGATAAGCTCTTATGTTATAAGCACTTAATTATTGTTTATCCAAACAAGGCCTATTATGGTCATAAATGATGAATTTGTTTCACATAAATTTTATGTACCGCGTATTATTGTGATTAGTTATTATAGTTGAAATTAATCATATAAACTAAAAAGAGACTGAATAAAATTCCTAGTTGAATAAGAAAGAAACTGAAAGGTTTATTTTTGATGTTTGTAAAGTATAAGAAGGAGCATCAGCTTATACCATCTGGTTGTTAACAATCCATCAACTCCTACTGGGCCCCGAGCATGAATCCTGCTTGTACTTATTCCAACCTATTAAAGCCCAAAATATAATTGTAAATTAACTCAACAACTTAGCACAAGCTACTGATGATAAGAAGACAAATATTTTCAAGCATCATACCTCTGCGCCTAATCCAAATCGTGCTCCATCGCTGAATCTTGTACTAGCATTGTGAAAAACAGCAGCACTACAAATATAACAAACATTATTCATATATAAATGCCACTTTAAAATGATTTGTAATCTCAAAAAAGGGTTAATTGCTTAAAAAGAAAAAGGTTTGTTGTGTTTACTGTTATTAATACCTAAATAACATTGTAAAAAAAAGTAATTAAATTTCACAAAATATTGGAACGTCTCGATGTAATATTTGATTAGAGGGAACAAAGAAATATTGTTTTTCGAACAATACCTGTCGACTTGACGAAGAAATACATCAGCTACTTCATGATCTTCTGTGACAATGGAATCAGTATGTGCACTGCCATAATGGGGAAATAGCGACAATATCAGACACGATGAATGAAAGGAAAATAGAATTCAAGAAATCTCTTATAAAACACATGAGAGTAACATACCTTCCATAAAGATTTATATGACCAATAGCTGCATAAACATCATCCACGATTTCCACAGTGCAAGCCAACGAACAGTACTCGTGATGTAATGAACGAGCAAGTGGAACATTCAACAGAGAACTTGCTTTCGGTCCTCCATATAATGTAACACCTACAGAAATTTTAAATCATCTAACCATTTCAGAAACCTTGCAAGATAAACTTTATAACCAATGTAATAGCTCAATTAACTTCATGAAGCCATTCTTCAATCATACAAAAGATGCCAGCAGATAATTCTATTAATATAGAACAGTTTGACAAAATTCATACCTTCTGACCGCAAATCGACACTAATACTATTGAGCCAGCCTTTCTCAACCAAATCCTTATGAACAAGAAGTGTTTCCTAAGAGTTCAAATTTAAATAAAATATATTAAGGCATGGTGATGAAAAGTAACAAAGTTTGCAGTATCATCCAATATATTAAATTACCATGGCATTGCATCCTGATGGATAATCTGTTTTTGCATCGAGTACAATCTGCTTAGCCATCTCCAAATTAGCAGATTTATCAACATAGACGTGACAAATTCCATCTGATTTTGGCAATAAAATAACATTATATATAATAGTTAATATTATATTATTATTTCAAAAAGATTTACCATACCATATCAAGCACTGCTTGTATATTAAGCTTAACGGTCTTACCAGCATGACCTAGAACAGGGATTTTCGTCGAACTCTTAATATCAGAAACAAGTTTATTGCTGCCTCTTGGAATCACCAGATCAATTACATCATCCAGCTGAAAAACAAATAGAATGCAGATTCCAGCTTAGTGAAATGTGCCACAATCTATTCAGAGTGAGCATACTTATAAACCAGAAATTAATTTGTACTGTTGTATTCACCTTAAGTAGCTCAGGTATTTCAGCTCTTGACGTCACAAGTCCAATAAGTTTTGAACCAACAGTATCAGGTATGGCTTCAGTAATTACCTGAACAGTTAGATAGGGTCAATTACCCAAAAAAAAAGAGCATAAATACAATAAAAAGAAAACAGTTGTCAAATTATCATTTAATTGGAAACTGAACTTTGTGCAAAATGGCATTTGATCGATTAGCCTCCTTGCCTCCTTTCAAGAGAAGCCCATTCCCACTTCGTATTGCTAGGGAAGCTATCTGTTCAAATTGTATGAAGAAACTAGCTTAGAATGATTTTTAAAAGTCAGCTTAAATAAGTCAGATCAATGATCAATCAATCTAAAAATGGTTTGTTAAATGCAATGTAGACATTTTCAAATTTAAATAAGTTCATGTGATGTAAGAAAAATGAATTCATTTTATTATTCTAAAGTAAAAACAAAAAATATGAAAAGGTTTGATTTACCTGTACCAATGCTTCAGGGCGAGACTCGAAAATAATTAAAAGAACTCCTAAAGGAGATGATGTTTTCTCCAAAACTAACCCCTCTGCAAGCTAAATAAAAAGGAATCTGTCAGAAATATCATAGATCAATAACCATCATTAACCAGTACAATCAAGAGTGTTGATGAAAACTTGTTCAATACATGACGTTATGACTTGGCAATAATTACACTTGTACACAATTGCAAAAAAACACAAGTAATCTCCTTTGTAAACTGTATCTACTAGTATGGCGTAAAACTAGAAACTGTAATAAATCTAATAAGTAGATTGATTCAGTTTACAAAGCGGCCTTAGTTGTTTGACAGAAAAAACAAAAGTTTGCAAACAGATAACTAACGTGCAACAAATTGTATTATATTTTATATATATAGCTAAAACAAACTTTTCATTACCTCAGTTCGTTTTAAAACTCGACCAATCGGATCTTCCATGTTTGCAATAATTCGTATGTTGTTGGCAAGGCCTACGATCTGTCAGTTATATAGTTTATCATGAGAAATTTTGCAGTTTGTTTAAAATTCAACAAATATATATAGTTAGTTAAAAATTAAATAATTTCTTCTTTACGTGAACTGTCTCTTGCCTTCTCACTCTTCAAAACCAGCCTAGCAACCAAGGATTTTTCGTATCCTGCTTCTTGTGCAGCAACAATATCAGCTTCATTTTCAATCCTGATCTCTTTCTCACGTGATTGCAATGCATCAGCTATATTTAGCAAAATTTGTTTCCTTTCTTCCGAAGACACGGCCTGTAATGTAAGATTAGGAGATTAGCATGTTTTGGAAGGAACGGTATACTGAATGCTTGGTAATATCCAGGATCCGCGAGACATTTTTTAACTGTTAAGATATTAAAGAGACCTGAAGCCGTCTGGAACAGTCCCTAGCGGCAACAGCCATCTCGCGTACATCAACCTCTTTTGAAGGGACCCACTTGTGTGCATCTTTATGGAAGAGGGTACCAATACGCTGTCCTTGGAGAATTTTAGTGAGATTTTCAGCTGCATTACCACTGAAAGGAGAAAAATAAAATGTTGCAGAACCAACTTGCAAAAATGAGAATCGGATGGAGTATGCAACATACATAATAGATTTCACAGTGTTCTTGGCATTATGAATTCTGACTAATGCATCAACATAGGAAAGGGGGTAAAAAGCTCATAAGCAAATCTCATTACTGAAAATAGTGAGTTTGCATGTCATTCCCTAACTAATATATTTCTAATTGAAAATGGTGCCACAAAAAATGTGTTAAAATAAAATAAAATGGTGCTTCTGACAAATGCAAAAAATAAAGCAGCAGTGCACCTGGTAATGATAACAGGAATTCCGGCATCAGCTGCATGAACAGAAGCTTTTACTTTGGCCGTCATTCCCCCTCTTCCAACCCTAGACTTGTCTCCAAAAGTAATTTCATTTTGATGCTTTTCCTTAATGTATGTGTGAATAAGTTTTGATAGTGGATCACTTGGAGGGCCATTATAAAGACCATCTACATCACTCAACAAAATAAGAAGATCTGCTTTTAATTCCAAGGCCAACAAAGCTGATAAACTGTCATTATCCCAAAATATGCCAGAAGAATCCTGCAAAAAATGAGTAGGTAACATAAGTATTTTTTTAGGTTTTATGCATAAATCATTAAATCAATTTTCACCATATAATGATCAGCATAAAGAAACCCTTGTACACATTTATCAAAAGAGAAAAATATAATTTGGGTCTCTATTTATTGCTAGTGTAAGCCTATATCATAACAGCAAAAAAAAGAATACATTTAAACTTGTTTCCACTAAAAAAATTCTTCACAAAGAGCAATAGATTGAAGTTATCACCTCCAAGTTTAAATTATGCTTTGTTAATGAATCAGAAACAAACCTCGTATGGAGCTTTCCTAGTACTGACTGCGTCATTCTCGTTGAATATTGGAATAACTTTTAGTGCTAGAAGTGATTTCACAGTTTCAGAAAGTTGCTTTCTAAAATCTTGGTCTCTAAAATCATTGTCAGTAACAAGAAGCTGAGCAGATGTCACATCCAACTACAAGACAAACAGATAAAGTAAGAGTTAACATTTAACACAACAATGTCAACTATCCTAAGATGTTATATCAAATTTTAAACAATGGCAAACCATAAGATGCTAAATCAATTAATTGAATCAACAGTAATAACCTGACTAAATAAATCATCATAAGTAGCCATAAGGCTGCTTTGTCCAACAGCAGCACAAGCCTTGCCATCAAGTTCAACTTGTGGCTTCTGAAGGTCTGCAAAACTGTAAAATTCCCAGGAAATTATAATTTTAATTCATCTACCTTAAAATAAAATTGAAAAAAAAGACTTCTATACCCCTAACACTTCTAAAGGTATGCATATATATAGTGAAGCAAGCAACAAAACAAAGATAACTGCGACTTAGGCCCCTCCGTGTTGCCGGATGATATCTTCTGATGGCGTATTTGTTTATTCTTTTTGCCTATCGGAAGCTATCTTCCGATGGTGTATTTGGTCTGCCCTGAGCAACACAGGGGGCCTAAAGCGCAACCATCCAAAACAAAAAGTGTTGAAAGTTACATTACACATTACTTACCTACTTTGAATCAATTTTCTATATCTAAGCCTTTGTCGACCGAGGCCAACAGCACCTGATGAAACCAAAATAACTTCATAACCAAGAATGTTAAGCTCCTTGATCTGCCATTTATTTTCAAAAGGGTCATTGATGGTACATTCAAAATCCAATTTTTATTCTCTTATAATAAATAAAAAATGGAATTTTGACCTGCTCACAGAGTGCCCCTAATTTTCCAACTGCTAATCTTCCATCTTGGCGAGTAACAACAGCAGTACCAACCTTGAAAATGAAACAAAACAAATACAATCTTAGCCATTTGCATTATCCATTGGTATTGAAGTTTTGTGAATAAAATAATGCATACATAAGATAATAGTAGAATGAATGAAAATGAATAAGAGAAGAGAAGTAACCTTGATGATTATGCGCTTAACATCTTTGACGAAATCTCTACAAGGGTCAGCGTTCGCCATCTTTGGTTTGGTGGAGAGAAACAGGAATGATAGTACAGCTATGAATATGATATGAAATGATGCGATATCACGTGTGTTCAATTTCAGTTTTGTTTCTATGCAGTATGCACTCAAATGTGATTATAAAAGTAAGAGGTGAAATACTCTTAAAAAAGTAAGGTAAAATGTTTTTAAGATTAATAAAGGAGTAAAGTTATGTCCGGACCTTGGGAAGTGCAAGAAGGGCTATCCACCCCACTTAAATTAAAAAATTATATGTTTTTTTTCTTCATCGGTACACATATGAGTTTTTTCTAAACTCTAGTTTCACTTTCTGGACATAAATTTGATGTTATTAAACCACCATCAATTTGAATAATCACTTAATCAATCAATTTGAAAAACTATTTCATTGAAAGAATCACAACAATTATTTCTTTTTCGTATAAACCATTCGTTTTCCCTTTTCTTACGACGTAGGAGTGACATTCCAAACGACACCGTTAGGTAAATTTCACATTTCTTTCACTTAATTTTATTTTGTTTTGTTTGGTGTTTAAAAGTTCTTCTGATTCTGATTTTTTAATGAAACTTAGCTACACAAAAAGAATTGCGTTTTGATTTTACTGAGGCCTATTTTAAAAATAGAACTGAGCCTCCTATTTCATAAGAACGGCCCTCGTTAGAGACTCTCCGTTCAACCCTCTCCAACATTCACTCTCTTATTATCGTAGAAAACTAATGTATGTCACAATACTTTAAGTTGAATTCATTTCTAAAATGTGAGACCCGTTTTTGTTTAAATCAATAACGAAGGGGTGTTTGAGATATGAGGAATGCTGGCAACATTCATTTTTCAATACTATCTCTAGCACTCACTCTTTTATTGGATAAAATCAATGTATGTCTCACCACTTTGTGTGGAATCAATTTTCAAAGTGTTGACTCACAGTGATTTAAACCAATAAGAGGGTGAATATTAGAGAGAATGTTCAAAAGATGAGTGTTGCTATCATTACTCTTGAGATATCGTTGAAAAGAAAGTTTTGCTAGCACCACACTCAATAAAAATACCGGGTTAATCTATTAAGTTTTTAAATTTTAAATAAATCATTTAAGTTGTTAGTTTAATACACTATTATCCTTTTAAATATTTATTTGAAACCTAAAAACTAATAAATATTTAAAAGGATAATAGTGTATTAAATTAACAACTTAAATGTTTAAAAATCTCAAATAAGTGCATTAAATTAACAACTTAACAAAACTTTAAAGACTTAAAAAATCTATTTGAAACTTAAAAAACATAAAGACTAATCTGATATTTCCGTCAAACTTAAATGACTTAAAGATGTATTTGGCCTAAAAGTTACATGTAAAATTGATTTTGATTAAAGTGAATCAAATTCTAAAACAATATGTGATCGATTATATCACGTAAAAATGAGGTGAGTCATAGATGTTTGTGTAAAAATTAATTCTTAAATGAAAAACTATAAATTTTAGTTTCAAAGTAAATTCAATTCTACTTGAAAAATAAAAGTTAGAATAATTTTTATCGGGAAAATTAATTGTTAATTCATCTAAAAGTGAAACCAAACATGCACTTGATTTATGTTTATTCCATATTTAAAGGTGTAAAATTAATTGACATATTTAATTGCTGTTGAATAGAATTGATTTTACAACTATAATTATTTCTTACTTCAAACAAGTTCAAGTAAAAAAATGAGACATTCCTTCAAAAAAAAAAGAAGCAAGAAATAAGACATCTCATCTTTTTTAGCACAAGCGGCCACATTTTTAGCTAATGTTTGTCTTTTTATTGTAACACTATCTTGTATTATTTATTTTTTTTACCAACTGTATCAAATGTTGTCGTTAGACATGGCAACTAAGCTCATACATGTGGGTAACCGCCCGAACCACACCTAAATTGACGGGTTTTCCTTGCTTTGATGAGTTTGGGCATGAGTTTGGGTTTTCCCTCATTTCAAAACACGGATGTGGGACGGGTAATCGAGATGTAAGTACCCACCACGAACCCATACCCAAATATGTCCCGAATGTAAAAAATCAATATATTATTCATTTTGGACGACACTCACTTCTCTAAGTTCTCTCTCTCTCTCTCTCTCTCTCTCTCTCTCTCTCTCTCTCCCTCCCTCCTCCTTCCACATCTCACACCCTCGGTCTCTCCCTTCTCAATCACCATAGTCATCGATTGTCATCATCTATTTGTTAGATAATGCATTACAACATTGAGTTTGGGGCTGAAAAATACTTCTTTTTTTTTATCAAAATAAATTATCCATTATGGGGGTGGGGATGAGGCGCGGATACCCGAATTCGTCGGAGCCGGGGATGAGATTCGACTTCTCATCCCCGTTGGGTATGGTTAGGATGGATAAGTATTTGTGAATATAGTATGTGGACGGGAAAGGTGAAACTTGTCCCCACCCTACCCCATTGCCATGCCTAACTATCGCTAAAGAAATGAGCTAATTTTACCCGTATATACAGACTAAATCTTTTGAGTTACAAATGGATTTATCAAAAGTAATATAAGCAAATTAAAAGTAACATGAAAATTATTTCTGGTCAAAAACTTGAAAAGTAAAATGAATATGATTATGAAGAATCACGAATCATCCAATTGTAAGATTCAAGTCTTCATAAAATTTTCCGGAGTCCAACTGTCATATAGGCCACTATGTATCAAATAGATTATAGATATCTATGGGTGTAATATCTTATCAACTCTCCACCTAAAATTAATTAAAAATAAATGTAGAGTTTTGACTTTCGAAACTCAACATGTCCATGTCCTCTGTTTTATTCCTGTCTCACAGATTTAATAAGAAAACAAATTATACACTAACATACGATTAGTTAATTTAACCATTTTTCTATTAATAATTAATTTGACCAATTCCTCCAAAAAAAAATAAAAAGTAATCTGACAAATTGAATTGGTTGATTATATTTTTACAGGTTGAATCGGTTGATTCTGGAACTTGAAATATACACCTTCGGTCACCTATTACAAAAACAATCATTTTTAATTCATTGAATAACTGATATATTTTATATATATCTTTTATTCAATGAATAAAAAAAGACAGTTTTTTCTTTTAAGGCTATGTTTGGTTCAACTTTTTATTAACTTACCTTTTTTTTAACCGTAAAAGTTGGGCCAAACATATTTTTGTAAAAGTTATAAAAATAATAAGTAGCTTAGTTTTAAGATGATTAATAACTGGACACTGATTTTGCGACAAAAATATGGCACCGTATGAGTTTCCATTCCAATACATGTGACACGTAACAAACACAAACCACACAAGTCTTCTCTCTCACACGCCCACGGTGGTCTTCATCTCTCACTGGCAAACGTCCACCGACCACCGTCGCCGTAATCACTGTTGCAACCGTCGTATCTTTCTATCGTAGCCACATTGGTTGTAATTTATTTTAGGATTTCCTTATTGGAATTTCTTTTACGTCGTAGCCAATAGTTTAAGGTTTTTTTTCCTTTTTACTGTACGAATGATGGTTCAAGTCGAACAATAGTTTAACCGATAAATACATTTGCTTATATACTTTATCATACTATTAAATCATAACGAAATAATTTAGTTATGTTAACTGAAAATTTTATATGATTTTCTTAATAGATTTTTTATTTATATCATACAAAATTTCCTTGATTTATTCATTTATATTTATTAATAGAAAGATGAGTTTATACAAATATTTTATCAGATATTTTTCTTAAAAGTATATTTTAAGCTGATTACAAAATAATAATAATTGCCAAACAACTTTATCCTTCTTTATAAAACACTTATTTTTTGTTTTAAGCTTAAAGTAGCTTTTAAAGTTGAAAAAAAGTTAGGCCAAACTGTACCTAAGTATTCTTCTTCACCTCTTCTTCCACTTCCACCTCTTTTCATTATTTGAGCCTTTAAACTTTCCAAGCCTGAGAGAAAAATCCATAGAAGGATCCTGTCTTGTTCTGTGAATTGAGAAAGATCAACAGCACAATCGATTATTTTGTCTCATAAGTCACTATTATAACTGCATTTTAAAATGATCCATTTAGAATAAAAAAAATCTTTGAAATGAATATCACAATTCTTTCATACAATTCAACTTGCATTCTCAGTCCCACTCCTCAACCACAAGTCAAACAAACACAACCCACAGAAAAATAACCTACCTCTAAAAGCATATTCCAAACCAAAAACCAAATGACTTCTAAGTGCTAAGTAGCAGACCAAACTAAAAGTAGTATGATCAACAACATTTACACCAAGTGGCAGTAACCAAAAGTAGCATAATCAACGAAATTTCTTCTAGGTGGCCACAGCCAAAACTCAATCTCTTCATTCAAATATATTAGTGACTAAAATAAACCAAAAAATCCTGGTCTCAAGACAGAAGCCAAGAAAAACTTCTCACTCAACGAAAGAGCCTTGAGAATCATTATTTTGTTCGGATTTTCAATCCTTGGCACATATATTTACAATGTCATCCAATTTAGGATGACCTTAAATCGGAATCATTTGGTTTCTCCATGAAGCTTCAAAACAAAACAAAACAACAATACTGAGTTGGTGTATAACACAACAGTCATTTACTGATAAAGCTAAACAAAACACAAGTGATGCTAATGTTACCCACAAATATGTATACAAAGTCTGCGCTTACTCTATCTCCATTTACATAACTAGTCAAGTGCATTTCATAAACAAGTTAGCAGAAGACAGAACAAAGCATGAGTTTTACTTTGATTGTACTTAGCAGTGGGATTAACAAAAGAAAGTAGTTTAGGAAGCTGGTTGTTAAAGGCATTATAAATTTATAATAGGGGTAAAGTACAGTTCACCAAATTTATAGTAAAGATGGACAGAGATTCTCAAAACTCTCTTCTGCATAGTACTCTTTCTATCCTCATTTTTCTTTCTTATAAGTTATAACAGAGCAGTAATGTATATTGTACCAAAAATAAAACCTAGTCCCTACCATATCAAAGAGTTCTAATGTTTATCTAGTTCACATTGCTTGACATGCATGTACAGTAAAATCGTGCATACAGTACTAGCAAAGACACAGTTTGGTCAGAAAAAATTAAAATTATGAAAAATAGTGCAAACTTTCTATAAAGAAAAGCCAAAGTTACTCATAAATATATGCACAATTAAAGAAAGTAACACCTTGGAGCCAGCCCTTTAGGGGTGAGCCTGCGCGTAACAGTAATAACTAATAATTGCTATCAGATCATCTTTTAAAAAATCTTTCTTTACAACTCATTTGCTATCACGTGTTCAAATGAGCCAAGGGTGAATGAGTGAAGGATCATCTATTAGCTTGTTAACAGCTTTTTAAAATCCAGATTGACTACAAAATTCATTATACAAATCAAAACTATCTTGCCATTTAGACATCTTCAATTTCAATAATGTGAATGCCTCTAAACTCTGCTGTTCAAACTTGGTCACAGGAGCATCAAACCGCAACGTAATTGGGCAAAGATCATCAAACATCTCTTCTCCGACAGATTCACTCTTCTCACCGGGCTCCTCACAAGACTTCTCCGAAACCTTAAAAATAAATGTATCATAAATGGTATCAGTATGAACAGAGTTTCCCTGTACATTGTCTATTTGACGATATGTCGAAAAAGATTTTGGTTTCAAAGAACCATCCCAATGTTCCGTTTTGTCATCACCAAGGGAGATTTCATGATCATCAGGGTGACATGAACCAGCAATCTCACCAGCCACCTGCATAACTTCTTTGTATTTGAGGTCAAGCTCTGCTTCTACTGAAAATTCATCACTTTCCGAACTTGAGTACCCATAGCGAACTTCATTAATCACAAGTAAAACAGGAAAAGGAATAACTGGACCCACAATGTCATTGTCGCTATGGGGCGATGGTTTCCTTAGAAAGAACGGAGGCAGCTGAGGAAGGTCTGGAACAGCTGAAAATTCTAAAGGTACCATATTTTGGTTGTGTGCAATGACTTCACGACATTCAGAATAACTCAAAAATGCTAACTGTAATAACTCTAAAGGCAAGTCGGTCCACAATTTTCTTAAGGCAACCTCATGGAAGCTTGCTGGTAGCGTGACATCTTTAAAAATAGAAGCAATTGCAGGAGATGATCTTGAATGGCCCAACCCACAAGCATTTAATTTTTTACACAATAATTCATGAACTTCTGAACAAAAAGGTGCCTCCTCTTGATCATCAGAATAGGTCTTTTCTAGTTTTGTAGTTAGGACTTGACCAAGATTACCATTTGCATAGGCACAGAGGTAATTCAATTTTAAGTAATGAAATTCTGAAGATTTGTATTTGTATTCCTTAACACTTAAGGGACACAACAAGTGTGACTCCAAACATAAATCTGCTTCGTGGCAATCTTCCAAGCTTCTAGCCATAGCCCTAGAGGCGTGATACCTCTGCAATTCAAACTTTCCTGACGACATTACCCTTACTAGAGTAAAACCACCATGTTCATCTGGTTCACAGAGTAAGGAAGCAAGGTCATTGCTTAAAATGCCAAATCCCAAAACCATCTCTTTCTTCAGCTGCAAATCAATCCACTCGGGAAGTGCATCCTTTGACAACTCTTCCCTGAACAAACAATTTCCACAATGACACTCGCGACTAGATAAATTGATTTCAGATGGAAGCTCCCAAGCACAGAATGTTGTGTTAATCTTTGAAAGCTTTGAAGTAATAGAACCTTTTCGAAATGATGTAGGTCCATAGCAGAAGATATTGAACTCAGAATTCCAAAATGATCCCAAGATAATGCAAAATCCCATTTCAGAAGCCAACTGAAAAGTATCTTTTTTTGAGTGGGATCTCAATGTAGACAAACTTAATACAGTCATGTAGCACGGTTCATCAATGCCGTGCCTCCATTGCAATACTGGCTTCAAAGGGTTCCTTACATCACATAAAACTAAAAGACTTCTAGAAGCCACAGTGAAGTAAAAGTTATCAGGAGATTCAGTACCAACCCTTGACAAGGCAAGAAACCGCTCATTTTCATCAGGAGCATACATCCGCAATGTCTCAATCTTCAAAAGGGAAGTAACATTGCATTCATTTGATCTTAAATCAACTAAAAATACAGCATCGTAACGCGCAACAATCAAAATCCTCGGATGCCAACTAAATTCACAACTAAGCCAAGCCTTGTTTTCAGAACAAGCGGAATCATTCCATGGTACTCTCAACCTAGTCCCTTTGAAAGTCTTCATTGAACCTTGAGCATCCACATCAAACAAAAACAATTGACCACTTTCTAACAAAACCATACTCTCTTCCAATATATGAGGACTCCAACAAGCATGCACAACAGCTTCCTTAAACACTTTACTTCTTCCCAAATAAGACATACTAGGGCTGTCCGAACTCAAATTATGTTTGACATCAAACCAACAAACAGAATAACGTGAAGAAGCCAACAAATATCCAATAACAGGAAAAGAATTGGGTTCACTGTCATCCTCGGTAACTGGATTCACTGACATCCTCAAGATACGGCTCGAAGAACCAGTAGAAGCTCGAAAAACATCGCCTTTGACATCAAGCCGAGTCTCCAACACCGAGTCCTTAACACCCAACATAAAAAACCCAATAGTTTCGTCATTGGCACCAGTTGGGAAGATAACAACAGCTTTTGGGGTGTTTGGGCATTTAAGAATTTGAATGCGGTTGTGAAGGAAATGAGAAACATTGTCATCAATGTCTTCATTAGTCGAATCAAATAGATGGGCAATAGTGGAAGCGGTGGAGGGAAGAATGGAAGGGTCAGAGGTTAAAAGATAGCGTTCGGTTAAGAGGTTATGTGGAAGGTGAAGAGAGGGAATTGTGGAAGAGAAAATAGGGGTTGGTGAGTTAGAATTAGGGTTAAAGAAGAGTGGACCAAGGGAATCAGGATCAGAATGAAGAAGAAGATTTGATACAGTGGATGCACCTATTGGGAATAGTGATTTCCATTCTTGTGAAAATTCCATTGCAAGTAATAATAATGATTGTTGAAAATCAACAGTAACCAAGATGATTAAAAACTGGTTTAGTAAATAAATCTGCAGAAAACAAAATCAGCAAGAAAAACTAATTATCAGAAAACAACTACATTTCGATAATTAAAACAGCAGCAATGTTTTTATCAGAAAAAAACTACGAAAATGCAATGAATCACATGAACAACAACAAAAAACAGGTAAGAAATGGAATTGAGTAAAGGTATTATTGTATGGTTATAAAGTAGAAAACGAAAAACCTATCCATTAATGAATCTATATGAGCAAACACAATGTTATCGGAATTTTTTAATGTGATAAGAAAGGAAAAAGGAATGAAGGGTTGAAAAACTTACTGTTGATTTTCGAAGCTCTGATGCTATTGGGAGATGGTGATGACGAGAGACAGCGGTGAAGATGAATTTTGTCAGTTTACCGGCGCGGCAGCGAGATGTGGCGGACTAGTTTGATGGTGAAGAGACGGCGGGAAGAGGGTTTAGTTTAGGGCTTTGGGAAAGAAACTGAGAACAAAGAAGAGAAAG